>Ga0098038_1000119_pt1 | contig 32552 bp, 49 predicted proteins | sample 5B_taG_FD_75051 | JGI IMG/M metagenome (GOLD analysis project Ga0098038, IMG submission 75051) | Marine viral communities from the Subarctic Pacific Ocean - 5B_ETSP_OMZ_AT15132_CsCl metaG | ecosystem: Environmental > Aquatic > Marine > Oceanic | place: Pacific Ocean | collected 2015-01-08 | reverse complement strand
CTGTTCAGCATTCGGAGCCGCCCATCGTTTCGTCGTGGAGAGGATCTTCGTGGCTGCCCCCATCTGGGTATCGGTCTGGATACGCGGACTCCGATTGAGCTTCCTGCCCCTTTTTCTGCAACCCCCACCGTGCTTTCGATGCTGCCATCGAAGCCTCCTTCAGCAGCAACCGCTGGACATCATCCTCCAGTCCGGTCCCCGCAGTGGTTCGACCGTAGAACCAACCGTCTACGGTTTCCATAACGAGAAACCCAGTGTCCTTCATTCGCTCTCCAATCGCGTCGGAGACAAGCCACCACTGCATGATCTCGGCACCATCGTCGATCTGCTGATCCGTCAGTTCATTGTGAACCTCGATGACGAGATCCTCATAGGGCTGTGTGCCTTGAATGCTGTACATATAGAGCGTTCCCCCAAGTTGGTTCATTCGCCTGAAGAAATCGCGCTCCACTATTATCCTGATTCGGTCATGGTCTATCATCAGTCTTCCTTTCGATTTGATTTGCTGTTGCAGGCTTCGAGAAACCTGCAACGCCTGGCAAACTCCTGATCTGCCTCCGCCTTTGTCTGGTGGGTCGTGAGCATCTGCTTTGAAACATGCCCGCTGTCATCTCGCCAGACGAACCAGCAATTGTTCGGGACGGAGAAGTGCTGACGGATCAGCGTACGCCCATCGTTGAACTGTCGGTCTCGGTTGCCTCTCATGTCATTCTCCTTCCTGCAAGAACGTCCACTCATAACGAACGTCTGCTTCCCGCTCGTGCTTCGTGCGCTTCATGTCCATCTCAGCACAGACTTCTTTCGCCATCTGGACAGCGATCGCTCGGGTTGGGTGTTCGATCTTCCTGATCGTTCTGCACTTGTCCTTCCCCTTGAATGGAAACCAGTTGTGATCAGGCCACCATCCCCGCTTGAATATCTTGATGATTTTCATGCTGCAAGTTCCTTCCTCTTGGTTGCGTGACGGATGCCAAGGATGGACGTGACCGCCTTCTTCTCTCGGAGTCCGACCTTGACGATGGCGTCGATGATCGCGTGTTCCTCCATGTGAGACTGCGGATCGGAGACCTTCACCCGTCGCTTGAACGTGCGAACAGTCGAAGGGTCTTCACCCTCAAGCGTGAACCAGACCTCCTTCTTGGTCTGACGCATGATGTGCTTCTCCTGAAGAAACTTGTTGACGAGAGCAGGAATGACGAACTCGAAAGGTTGCACATTCACAGACTCCACAATTTCAGGATTCTCTTGCATACAAGCCTCGTTCAGCGCGTCATAGTCCACGGGCTTGGTGTTTCCGTTGAAGACAAGACCGCCGCCCCACCCATCATCTACGCACTGGCCTGACAGCTTCTTCCCGTCAAGGTAGACGCTGCACTGCCAACCTAGTCCATCGTGTCCCGCAAACGTCTTGACATTCTTGACTGTGATTCGCTTGTTCATCGGTTCTCCTTTGCTTCGCATCGTTTGCATATTCCATCACTCATCTCGCCGTTCTCGTGTGTGTTGGGGATGAAGCGGCCACACAAAGTGTGGGTGTCACGCTCAGGATCGATGATGTGGGCGCGGCTCGTATAGATCATGTATCCAGAAGCGTTCCAAGTTGTCCAGCAGACTTTTTCGGTTCTCCTCATCGGTTCTCCTTTGCTTCCTTGGTGGCGTCGATCGCGTCCTGCTTGTTGTCGAACGGACCGTCGATCGTGTCGCCTTGGTCATCGATGGCGTAGAACGTCTGTTCCACTCGGATGCGACCACCGCCCTCGACAATCTCGATGCGTGCAGGATTGCCGCTATCGTTGAGCGCGTAAGAGGTCGCCATGTCTTCGGGGAGACTGGCGCGTGGCCGACCATCCGACTCCGCGAACTCGCGAAGCAAGCACTCCAGCATGGCGAGGTCACGGCTCTGATACTCGCAGTTGCCGATGTTCAGGTAATAGCCGAAGCGCAGCTGATCACGGTACTTCTCGGTATGGATCTCAATGTGGAGATGGTCTTCGAGGGTGCTGCCTTCGACTGGAATATCGTCGTAAAGGATGGCCGTGACGATGTCGCCAGACAGGTTGCGAATGTCAGTGTTTCGCTTCTTCATGTGGTTCTTCCTTTCTTCTACAACCACAATACCCCACACTCCGCCACATGCAACCCCATTCAGTGGAAAAGTGTGGAAAAGGGTGCATATATAAAGGGAACCCCCCATCTTGTTGCCAAGAGGGGGGTTCTCAGGAAGGAAGAAGACCTGTGTTCTTAGGTGATGAACGTAGCGTCTGCGAGCGTTGGAGATGTTCCAGAAGGAAGCACAAGTCCAGACTGCTCAGTGTTGAAGAACCGATCGAACTCCAGCGCAATCTCGCCGTCGCCAGATGCGCAGTTGTTTGTGATCGATGCCGTGAACTCGTCACGGATCGCGTAGTCGGTCGATCCTGGAACAATCTGATACGCCAAGCCGCCACGCTTCAGTCGTGACATCTCAGCAATGACGAGCGAGTCCACGAACACCTGACTGGTGTTTGCGACGTTGGCACTGAACCGGATGTCAACATAGGAACCCTTCGGAACACTCACCGGAGAGAACACGACCGCACTGAACAAGGCGTAGGAGGTGCCAATGTCACCACTAGCGACTGAGAGCTGCATGGCTCGCCCAACAATCGAGTCGTGGAGAATTGTCCCGCTGGAGTTCCGGACAGAAATCAAAAGAGAAGCAGTCGGTGCCGCCGTCGCGTACTTGATTGCCGCAGTGATCGTATAAGGTCGGTCAGGATTGATTCGCCCCCTTGTTCCGGTCGTGGTGTTCAGAGTCTGCTTGATGTTTGGATTCGTTGATCCGTCACCAGTGAACTCGAGGCAGTTCGTTCCGACGTAGCAGCTCGTCGAATCATCGATGTGCGTACCAGCGGAACCTGCGACGATCGTCCATCTGTCAGGAGCGTTTGAAGTGAAGTCCTCGAAGTCAGAGTTTGAACACACGTTCTGGCCAGGCGAACTACCGCCGTCGATCTTTGGCGATGCCGCCGTGATGGTTCCGGATGTTCCAGATCCCTTGGGCCACTCGTAGCTCTGCCGATCGACTGCGCGCTCGCCAGAGATCGAAAAGACCTCAGCACCGGCTTGGACCGATCTGCTCGTCGAATCCTTCAGGCAGCGCGCCAAGACCCTCTCTGTCCTGATTGAAGGGTAATCAAAGACCTCGGACGTTCCCAAGTAACCGAGGGGTGCCATGTCGGAAAGCAACAGAAGGCCATTTCCAGTGTTTCCGCTGGTCGCCGTCCCCTTGTTTCCAGTGGGCAGGGTGACGTATCCGGCAGATGGACGATCCACAGTCTGACTGGCCGCATCAAGTTGACGGATCAGCTCGTCGATTGCTTTGGTCGGAGTGAGTTCTGCCAAACCCTGATCCGTATCCATCATCTCGACAAGGGTCGTCCGCGCATCTGTCACAAGATCAACGACGATAGAACCGGCCTGCTGCTTCCTTGACTCGAGATTCCTGATGATGTTTCCAGCGAGGTCTCTCGTTGCGTCGGTGTATTTGGACATGACCGTCTCAAACTCGGTCTGAATTGTCGTACCCTGGAAAGTTCGGACATCCTTTCCAAACTGGAAGATCCTGCCGAGACGATGAAGAAGATTGTTGTATGAAACAGCCATCAGGGTTTTTCCTTGCTGGGGAACATTCGATTGAGTGCGGCTCGTCTTTTGCCACACCCACAGTCATTGCCTTTCACTCTCGAAAGAACCTTCTTCATGCCGACAGCCTCAATCACGTTCGAGACCTTGTCCCCCAAACCTCTCGACTTCCCGCTGTAGTGCATACACGACTTGCAGTCTTCTTCATTTGGGGCTCCGCCATATTGCCCCAAGCCACAGCTGCCGTCATCGCCATAGAAAAAGCATTCACTCATACCAATTCCCCACAATGTCGAGGTCAAGAGTCACTTGGTCCTCGCCTTCAATCAACGAAAAGGAACACCCATTCGGGTCGTCATATCGATCAGACCAAGAGCGTGAGAAAGAACTTGGCGGGAAGCACAGCCCCGTCTCGTCAATGTACGGGTCAAGCACTGGCAGACTCGGCCCAAAATCTAGCGGCTGCGAACTCATTCCAAATATCTCAAACTTGTCGCCAATCGAACAGAACCCCGATTGATCCCGATCGATCTTGAAGACAGTCACGCCCGATCCGACATACCTCTTTGATTCGGTCTGGCCGCCTTGCTCGTAAGGCCATCCGGAAGATGGCTCGTCGCAGCTAGTGGTGAATACATAGTCACAGGAAGGGCCAACCCTTCCGGCTTCCAGCCGGTAGCTAAGAACAAACCAGCAAGCGTCCTCATCGTCTCTCTCGTCTTGTGGAATACATTGCTGCCACGGAAGGCCGAACTGCTCCCCTATTGGTCCTTGGATAAGCCTAAGCTCAACAAGAGGATTGAACTCCTCAGAACCATCTACCCGTAGCTCCGCGCCGCAGGGGCATGATTCATAACAGTCGTCACCTTCACAGTCCACTCCTGGACATGTCCAGTTGCATCTCCAGATTGAGGTCCAAGTGGATGATCCTGTCCACGTCATTACATCATCGACCAAGTCCCAGCTGAGAATCCCATTCAGAAAGGCGACGACAGATCCCTGATTGACTTCGTCGGAGCATTCAAATCTTGCACGCCGTCGCCAAGCCAGCCGCAGCTCACAATTGAATTGAAAATCAAGCCTTGGATTGTGACTCTCACAGCAACCGGAATCAATGATTGGTCCATCAGGATCGTCAGGCGGATCTTCTTCATCACAGCAGCATTCTTCACTTGTCATCGATACACCCTCAAAGCCGTGCGCCTGACAGCACCCTCTTTTTCCGGACATATCACGTTGAGCCTTGGCAGCCAACCAGTGAAGTGAAAGACAAGTCCAGGGCCAAATGTTCCCGCATGGACAGGGATGACGTTGCCCTCCTGAAGAAAAAGCTCCTCATAGGTTGGTTCGCCTTCGCCTCCCTCCGATGGCTCGTTCACGTTTGAAGAAGAAAAGTCGTATACAACAATCGGCCCCTTCTTGCAAAACTTGGGCTTTGTCGATGAACCGTCTTGGTACGCCTGCAAAGGGAAACATGTGTATGCCGTTGCCTTGATTGTCGAGCCGTCGCCAAGAATCTTCTTCTCGCACTGGTTGACATCAAAGTTTGCGGGTTCCGAAGTCGTTCCAACAACCAACGCCAAAAAGGTTCTGGTCGATGGTGCCAGCGGGCAAAGCAAATGCACACGGGTCGTGTCAGATCGCGTGTAGTCAACAAGAATGCAGACACCGCCCTGAAAGTTTTCGTCAATCGAGACCCCGTATCCAGTAGGAAGGACAGGGTCTTTCTCGTCCTTGTCTTTGTCTGGATCGGTCGGACCTGATCGATACTGTGACCTCGTATCTATTTCTTGGAAGTCGTCGTCATTCGTATTGACCAAAGTATTTGGTTCTTCGGTTTCCTCTCCCCTGACCAAGACCTCACGCCAAGCGAAAAGCGTCGTGTTGGCTGGCACGCCTTCGGGTAGCTCTTCCTCTGGTATTGGTGCAGCGTCAACGACCGTGATGCTGGGCGAGAACTTGCCGCCCTCTTGCTTGATTCCCGCCGTCTCAATCAGCGGCCTGAGCGCATCCAGCCGCCGGAACGCCTCATTGAGCGTCTGAAAATCGACAGGGCCTAGACCGCCCTTGTGGTAGCGGGGAAGGTCGGTCATCTTTTTCTCCCGTACATAGTCACGACTAACTGCCCCGCTGCACTTGCTGACGAGACCAGACGATCTCCTGGCTCGAGGTAGATCCGCGCGTCAATGACTTGGGTCTGACCGGCCTTGATTGTCATCGCGTCCAAAAGAACGAAGTTGGATTCCGCCGAATCGTCCCCAGAAGGTATGTGGGCAAGCGTGACCGTCCGGTTGGAGCTGTCCGCGTTGCAGATCCAGATCTGTTCAATGCTGATCCGCTCGAGGTCACCAGCCTGCACGACAGTCCTAGAGCTTGTGCCAAGAGTTCCGACGTTGTATCTCGTCGTGGTCACGGGCTAAGGATCCGGTACTGAAGGCTGACCGCGCCAGAGTTTGCCCTGCCATAGGGGGCGACAGTTCCCAATCTCCCAATGCAATACTCACCAGCCAACAGCTTGAGGAATGGCACGAAAACCCCGCTCACCTGAGTGCCAATTTCAACGTAGTTGGTAGTGTCAAGATTGCGAAAGAAGAATACGCCTCCAAGCGATACATCGGTGACGCCGATCGCCTCGCCATGCGCGCATGTTGCCAAATTACAGACTTCCTGGACACCGCCGTCGCCTTTGTCAGACGCCAAGTCGATGGTGATCGATCCAGGCGTGAACGATTCAACAAGGTTGCCTTTGCGTATGTTGATCGATCCGTTGAAATTGATTTCGTTTGCCATGTCGTCGCCTAGAAGTTGGTGCTGATTGAGTTGAAGTTTGTCTTGTTTGTGAAGGGCTGAACAAAGAACACGGTTTCAGCCACACCATCCTTGAGCTTCGGCGTCATGTTTGGCGGCTCAAGAAGCGGCTGCTGCTGCAAGTGAAAGAAACCGTCCTCAACAAAAGAATGCGCGACTTGGTAGACATCGACACCAGTCCGACGTATTGACGCACCACGATACAACAAGCTGCCTGCGGGGCTTCCGAAAAAGTCGGATGCGTTTCTGGTGAACCTTGCAGATCGATACGCTGCCAAGTTCGGAACATTGACGGTCTCAGTGACTGTCAGCTCTTGGATGTTTCTTTGCAGGCTCGTCGGGATTCCCGCCGCGTCAGCAGGGTCACCTTCGATGTTCTGGTCATTTTCTGGGTCACCCAAGGCCGGAATGGTCGGCTCTGATCTCCAAGCCAAGAAAAACTCTGCACGGATCTCGGCACTGATCTCGACATAGGAGATTTCATTCGGCAACACCTGCGGGGTTGGCTGCTCAGGGTAAGACGGGAAGCCTCGGCTTATGACTTCATACTGCCAGACCAGCTTCCACAGATCAGTGTGACCCTTGACCAAGGAAAGATTGAAGTCCTTTGCCACAAGCCCAGGCAGCTCAGGATGTGCATCCCCTTTTTGAGGGAGGATGTTGCCGCTTCCGTCTGATGTCCCCAAAGCGTTGAATACGTCGGCGACGTTTGAATACCCAGAGACATGAAAGACCCGCGTGCCAGATCCACGTCCACCACTGGTCTGGATCGATCTTGATTCAAATGATTCTAGGAACTCAGGCAAGGTCTACCCCAGAAAAGATGTTTCGTGTGTTCCCTTCGATCTCAAGCAAAATGTCCTGAGACTTCTGTGAAATCTTGTTCATCATCTTCTGCTCGTTCAAGCCTCCAACAGAAGCCTTTGTCACAAAGCTGCCGCCAGCAGTGGAGAAGCTCGAAGTTGCTTGGCTGGCCTTGAGCTGCGCGTCAGCGATAGCTTCCTCAAGCTCGAGATAGGCATCGCCAACCTCCCTCGCTTCCCTGAGCTTTTCGTTGCGATCTTCCGCAGCGTGTGCTTGCTGCGTCAGCAGCTCCAACGCTTCGCGGTGTTGCTCGAGTTCCTCCGCTAACAAGTTACGACCTTCTTGCCTTGCCTCTGTGATTCGGCGCTCAAAGTCAAGGTTTTGCTCGAAGAGCTCCAGCTCTCGTTCCATCGCCTTGATTGCTTCGTCGTTGCCTTCGTTTTCAATCCTGAAGAGTCTGACTTGTGCGCTTCGTACGTTGTCCACCATGTCGCGACGATTGTCCGCGATCATCTTGGCACCAGCAGCGGCGTCCCGCATCATCCTCTCGACTTCTTGCGCCGCTCTCCTGGTCGCTTCGTGTCCCGCTTCGTATTCCGCAGTTTGTGCTTCCAAGATTGCCAAGCGAAGCATCTCCTGCTTCCTGGCCCTACCAGACAATTGCGCTGATCGTTCTTGCTGCTTGGCTCTCTCGGCCTGTTGCGCTTCAAATCCAAACGCACCGAACGCGCCGCCAACCGTGTCCATCAGGCTGCCGAAGATTGGTAGCTTTCGGAAGTTGTTGGTCACGAACTCGCCAAACCCCGCAAGGAAGCCGACCCCCGAGTCCTCGCCGTGACCCTTCATTTTGGCAATGGCTTCTTGCATTGCGCCGTCGATTGCCCCAAGTATCAAACCAACAGAAGCCCCCGCCGCGATCCGGTTGCCCATCTGACGCATGAGGGCCGTACCCATTTCTGCACCCTTGCGAGCGATTGCTGGCTTCTGCTTGTCAATCGCCTTGCCCATGTTCGCCAAGTCACGCTGTACGGAAGCGTTGGTCTCGGCTGAAATTGCCCGCTGCTCTGCGATCATCGTTTCCGTCGATCGTGCGGTGATTGTGTTGACTCGCTGACTAGCTTTCTCAACGATCGCGACAGACCTGTCGGCGGTGCTTTGGATCTCTGACTCGACAGCGCGCAGGTTCTTCACGAACTGCTCGGTCTGAGCCATGACCTCGACGATGATGTTGTAATCACTAGCCATGCAATTTTCTCATCTCCGCCTCAACGAAGGCACGGTTGTCGTGAGCTTCTGATGACTTACCATGTTCAGCTTCCAAGATTCCAGGCAACTTCTGGAGATAAGCGTTGAACTCGTCAATCGGGAGATTCATCGGGTTGCCGACGCCTGGCAACAGGCGAGCCAACCAAGCAGCTTCCTCTACGAGGTCTCGCTGCTTTGCTCGCCCTTTCCCTCGGCTCTCTTTTCCGTGGTCATCTCGTCCCAGTCAATGCCACAGGCAGCCATCGCAACCCTAATAACCGACTCTGCTGGTTCGTCTTTGAGCTGCTCAGGCATCGAACCAAATGCACGCTCAATGACAGCCAACGCGCCAGGGGGGGTCAGAGCCCAGCGGATGACATTGACTGGCTGGTCCTTGATTTCTCGATGTTGACGCAATGCCTCGAGCTTGGTCTGCTCGCTTGCATCCACATCATGAAGGTCACGCATGATGTCGCGCCTTGACTCCTCCCAAACCACACGAGACATCTCGATCATCGAAGAAACCGACAAAGCGGGGACGCTAAGAACCGACCCCTTGACGCTGACAACTGATGTTCCCATTCCTATCCTTTCTGAATCATTCCGAAGGGTGCGATCTTCAGGCTTTTGTCCACGCGCCGCGCGGTGATCGTCTTGACAACGCTTCGATCGAAAACCTTCGCATGATTGCAGGCCCTAGACACAGCTTCGTCCTCGGCAAGCGTGCCAGGCGAAACCCTGACCTTGCGTGACGTACCATCCAGAAACACGAACTCAACCGACCAGTCCGTACTCTTGGGGACAAGAAGCCCCATCTGGATCATTTCTTCCCTGCTTTTCATGTTCAAGTATCCCAAGCCACGATGGGCGCAGTTGCCTGATTCATTTCAAAGTTGAACTGTACCGTCGAATCACCGTCTTGGCTGACGCCAAACGCGAACGAACTGAACACTGCGGCAAAAGTCAGCGAGCAGCGCGTCGCAGACGGCTCGACCACATACAGGACCACAGTGCCGCCACCACGATCATCCAAGGCCGTGCTGCTGTGCTTGATCGGAGAGATGGCGTTGTCACCATCGGTGTCGGAACCGTCGTCATACAAGGGGAAACCGCCAGCCGATCCTGTGATGTCAAGGACGCCAGAAGCCCGCCGATTGTGCGCAAGGCTGGTCTGCGCGAACTGAGTGATGACATGCGTCGATCGCGTCAGCGTGGCACTCCAAGTGTTGAGGGCTGCGTTGAAGCCAGTCCCCATCGATGCACTACCATCTGATCCTACTGCTACAGTCTCAGGCATCAGTCGCCTCCAGAATCAAGTTTCAAACCAAGTGAACACGGGAGCCGCACTCGCAGCAAGCTCAAAGTTGAAGGCGACCGTCGCCTCGCCGTCTTGCGTGGATGCAAGAGCGATCGAACTGAATACCGCGTTGAAAGTGAAAGAACACTCGTCACTACCGCCATCGCTCCCATTCACAAGGAGAACGACTTCGCCACCATTTGGCCCGCTTGCCCCTGCGAAGGTTGAAATCGGGCTTGTGTTGGAAGCGTCATAGGACGGAAAACCACCCGCCGATCCTGTGATGTCAAAGATTTTCGAGGCAACCCTTGAGGTGCCTACATCGCCGAACCCCGTCACGACGCTCGTCTGCCTAGTCACGCTGGCAGACCAAGTGTTGAGTTGCGCGGCATATCCAGATGGCAGCGTGCAACTTCCATCAGATCCAATTGCGACTGTCGTTCCCATGAATGTATCCCGTCAAGTTGATGACGTTGAAACTATTTCAAACGTCGATTCCAGTTGTAGAAGCTCGCCCTCGATTGAAGGAGTACCTCTGGTCATGCCACGAATGAATCCCCTGTCATGGTCCGTCACCGACACAGACGCCTCATCCAAGAGCGCGAAAAGCAGCTTCTCCTTATCTACTATCGAATCCGCACCACTGTCGGACTTGTCAAAAATGCCGATCGCGATGATGCCGCGTTGCTGGACTCTACCGTCAAAGAAACGCTGGGTGTTGACCTCTTCCAAGTTGTAAATGCAAACAGGGAAAGCCGTCTCAGAAGGTGCTTGGACAGCAAAGATTCGACTGCCAACCGCAGTCTTGAATGCGTTTGTGGTGGTCAACTTTGTATAGATTGCCTTCATCAACTCGACAGTCATGCCAGCCTCCTCGACGCCGAAGTCCGTATGGATCGGCGGACGTTGACAACAAAGTCCCTGACCTTGCGAGGAATCTGCTTCCGGACCTCTCTGACTGACGGTTCAACAAAGGGCCGTGGTTCCAGCACTCCAGGCTTTGTGAGCTTGTATTTTCTTTGGCCTCGCTTTGACCTCTTGACGTAGACAATTCGCCCTTCCTTCTTGTGGTAGAAGTAGGGCTGACCGCCTGGAAGACTTGCGCCGAACTCAAGCGGCCTGGCATACGGAGCGTCAATCCGGACAAGGCCGACCCTTTTCCTGGATCCAAACTTTCGGACCCTGTCAGTCAAGATGGATCGGCCCAAGTTTCCGGTTCGTTTGTGCGGTGGGTTGGGACTGACCGAAGCTGGCGGATACTTGTCGTTGATCCGGAGCTTCATATTTTTCTGAAGCGTCCTCTGGATCTCGTTGACTAGATCCGCCATCCGATCTGTGACCTGATCGGCGGTTTGTGCTGGCCTGAAGTTGGTTGTGACCTTTGCTGATTTGCTCATGTCAGAACCTGCTCGGCACGAACGATGACGTAAGAAAGCCGGTCAGTTGTAGGCCGCTCATGGGGGATCTTTACTGAGCGGACTTCAAAGTCAGCCCCTGCGTACCTGATCCGGTCGTTGTACGAAATAGATTTTCCTGAAGGGAAAAAGAAGACAGCGGTTCTTCCCCTAGCTTCGCTTCCACCAACAACCGAATCAGTCCCTCCCTCGATCTGCACAAGCGCGGTCTCCGCTGTGGCATAGGTCCAAGACTCGACGGTTCCGCCAACAGCATCGGTGGAATTGCTGACCGTTCCATGAGAAACGGATTGACCGTACTTGTCAATCAACGTGGAAACGCTCAACGAATGTCTCGGTATTGGTCAAGAAGAAAAGCACGCTTCTCCAACATGCTGACTTGGCTTTCTTTGCTGTAGGTGTAATCACCCAAGGTCTCGCTTGTCACATTTCTCTCCGATAAGCGTGACTGATACATCTCCGCAGCGATCTCAATACAGGCACGCTCGAGGTCATCAGGAACAGTAGAAAATCCAGCCTTGTAGTGAATCAGGACACTTTGACGAACTCGAGGGAACCTGCCGCTTTCGCCAGAACCAAACCCTCGATGGGTGTTCACGTCTCGCATGTAGACGATGCCTCGCTCATGATCAAGCCGGTACTCGCCGTCAGCTTCGGAAACATATGAGATGTGGACTGGCCCATTTCTGATCAGGTCGATGCCGCCGATCCTGTGCAGATTCCTAGATGGCACATTGGTCGTCAGGTTGGCAGTGAAGCCCGTCAAGGCTGTGATTGCTGAGGCCAGCTTGGATGTGTTGTTGTACGAAGAGCTCGTCAGATCGAACGTACTCTCCGCGAGAGTTCCGCCTTGCTCAATCCTGCGAAGATGCGCCTCGTCACTGTCAACCATGAAGGTGAGCTCGAGGTCTGTCGAAACACTGCTTTCAATCGTGAAGGCCGTCTGGTGACCGTAGCCGACTCGATACATCCTCACTATCGGGTACTGATCGAGCAAGACCGTCTTGCTGCCGTCTCCATTGTGCCACTCGTAAAAATCGCGGGCCTTGAGCTTCCTTCCGGTATAGCTCTCGATCATTGACGTAGCCCTATCGATTGACGCCTCAAGGACTGAGTCATAGGTCGATACGGTAATTCCAAGCCAAGCCTTTAGCCCCGCCAAGGTTGTCAATGCGTGTGTGCTTACTGCCATCAGTCAATCCTGACCACTTCGCCAACTTCAGAGAGGGCATCGCCAGGCACAGCGTTGGACCATGCGTTGTCCTCTGGATCAAGTTCATCGTATGTGTTTGGCAAGAAGCAAAGGCCAAAACATGCTGTCCGCAAAGCCGGTGAACCTTCACCCTCTGACGTAGCAACCCCAGTCGATATCCTCGAATCAAGGTAGGCGACTCGCAGACTGTTCCCTGTGCTTAGATTGGCACACGTCGTACCCTCGACGGTTACCGCAGTGTTGGCAACTGCCGACCCCAGATTGCCCTCGTCAAATTGACAGAACATGGCTCTGTCGGCGAGGGTGTTCGTGCCGTTGGACAAACCAAAAGGACGGCCAGGGTCAGAGCTTGCGTTGTAGCCCATGACCATGATGACTTCTTCGTACTTGTCGAGTTCGACGATGTTGAATGATCCGGCGTTTCCTGCCTGCGGCTTGCGACCTTGGACGCATCTGAATTGTAGGTACTGCCTCATTGGACAAACGTGCCTCCAGGTGTGGTAGGAACTCGGCCGATGACTGCCTCGCCATTGGTGCCTGCACACAATTCGTTGGTCATTGCATACTGCCCGTTGTGCTGAAGGGCGCACACTGCGAACATCTTGACCGAAGACGATGACGCTTGATTACATGCCATCGTCAGCCGTTGATATCGCCGTTTTGGCAATGAAGGATCTAGCCGAATCGAGATGACCCGCATGTCCTTGTCGCCAGGTAGCGTTGAAGTAGCACCGGATGTCACCTTTGTTCCTCCTGCGCTATACAGAGTCTCCGCGCCTGTCGTGCCGTCAGAATTATCCGATCCGGTGATGAGCAAGCCAGTGATTGAGTCTGTCACGGTGTCATCGGGCCAAGATGCACAGTCAAAGTTAATCAGCCAGACACATTCAACATAACCTTGGGTGTCGATGACTGAAGAAACACTAGAAGTGCCGCAGTCACCAAGAAACGCAGGACGGAAGTGGTAGTTTTGTGAACGTCGCATCATTTCCTCAGCAATAGACCCCTGCCCCCCAAGGGGGGGCAAGGGTCCAAAAAGAAAGGTTCTCAGCCGGTGATGATACCCAAGCAGCCGCGATCGGCTGGGACGTTCGAGGTCTCGCTTGCTCGCGACAGAATCGCAACGCAAGAAGTCAAGTTAGCCGAACCGGCCGAAGTGGCCTCGACGCGAAGGTATCGCTTTAGGCCACGAAGATCAACTTCAAAGACCATCATCTTGTCATCGTCAGTGCCAGCAGGAAGCGCTGCCGTAGTCCCATCGGACTCGATGCCGCCAGAGAAGTCAAATCCTGCCACGCCAGTCGTGACGAAAGTAGAATTGTCATCCGCTTGCTCGAGATGGAGCTCCGAGAAGGCACCATTGATCGAGCCCATCGAAAAGATGATTGTGCAGTAATCGTAGCCTGCGGTGTCAATCGAGTTGTCCATCGCGACCGGAGCAGCCGAAAGCGAGACTGGGTCCAAGACGTTAACGAACTTTGTGTTTTGTGAGTGAATCATGAAAGTGGTTCCTTAGCTGAATCAGCTTTCGTCCTTGATGAGGAGGGCCACAATCGGTCCGGCGTCGTTGCCATCACCAGTGTCGTGACAGTTGATATCGAACCGCTCGGTTCCACGGATGGCGATCTCGTCCTGCTCGAAGACGTTGCCGCTGTTGATCGTGGCATGTTCCGAGACCTGGATGGTGGTCGAACGACGATCGCCGAACGAGGCAGCCAGGGAAAGGTCGCCGAAGTAAAGCAGCTTCTTTTCGTCGGTGTGGTCAGTGCTGTTCGGGAGAACCTGCGAGAAGTGGACCGGATATCCGAACAGAGTCGGGACATACTTGCCACCAAGGGTCTGCTGGAAGTCGTTGCCACCTTGCAGGCGAGAAGCGCGTTCGGCGTAGGCGTGGAACACCGACTTGTGCATGTACCAGGCAGTGCGAGCGTTGTCGGCGTACTGCGGAAGCAGAGCCATGAGCTTGGTGAGGTCAGCGATGGCGTCGGCCGACGCGACATCACCGACGGTGGTGTTGAGTTCGGTGGTATCAACAGAGCCAGCCGTACCCATCGAGTCGGCAAGACCAACAATTCCGCCGTAGGTCGAGGTGCCGTCACCAAGGAACAGGCACTCGTCTTCGCGCTTGGCAAAGGCGTAGGCGATTTCACCCGCAACGTCATCACTGATGTTGAGGAACGCATCCTCATCAAGCTCGGACGAGATGGTCGTGATACAGGCGAGCTTCTTAGCGACGAGCGAGACCTGCTCAAAGGTCTGGGTGCTTTCAGTGATCGCACTGGCCTCACCGACAAAGTACGGGGTCAGGGTCGCCGACCGTCGCGGGATGCGGTGAACGTCAGTGGTCATCGGACGAATCCGGCAGTTGGCTCGCGCCACGCCGAACTCTTCCCGAAGGCTGATCAGTTCAGTCTCAAAGACTTCAGGGACGAGGAAGCCGCCAGCACTGTTGACGCCTTCGGTGTGCGCCTTGAGGTGCAGGTCATTCCGCTCGCAGAAGGCGAGGCTCTTGCGGTGCCCCATCTGTGCGTTGAGCCAGTGACCGAACGCGAGGGCCTTGTCCACAGCGTCACCGTTGTGGTTGTCCTTGAAGTTCTTGACACGGCCACTGTAGTGGTTCCGGCCCTTTCCAACCATCGGGGCAGCAAAAGCCTTTTGTCGAGCCTTGCGGTGGCTCAGTCCCTTGTATGTACGCTTTTCCTCTTCCTCCTCTTCCTCCATCTTGTCTTCCTTGTCCTCGTCTTCCTCCATCGTCTTCATTTCTTCCTCTTCTTCCTGCATCGCCTTGGGGGCCACATGGACCTCAAGATCTTCAGCAGACATGGGCTTGCCGTCTTCGGCAGTGACCATGACCTTGTCGAGGTAAAGGCCCTTGGCCTTGATGAAACGACTGGAGCCGACTTGGTTGGCAATGTTCTGGAGGTCCGCTTGGGCCTCCGCGAGAGTCACGATTCGCATGGGATTGTTCCCGTTTGTTGTGTTCGTTGAATAGGAAAAATGTGATCTTCCGCTGTGCCTCTCGCTCCAGACCTTTCGCCTCTGCGCTCAGGCTCCTTGATCACTAAATACTCAAAACTTGTCCATAAGGCCACGCTTTGGAACTTGGACCTCAATCACGTGCTTCGCACTGCTGGCTTCGCAGCCTATCCACTTCTTGGCTTCAGCTTGGTCAACTAACCCCTTCCGCACAGCAGAGACCAAAGCTCGACCGTTAGCGGGGAGAGGGGCCACCGAGACCTCAAGCAGCTTCCACTGTGAATAGACCTGCTGGACATCGTCGCCGTAGGATTCTCGATCCTTGGCTGACGCCTTTCGGACGCCGCCAGGCTTTGGCACAAACCCGACGCTGATGCCTTTGACGATGCCTTGCTGGACCAAGGATTCGACGAACTCAGGGAAATATGAGCCTTGGAAATCGTCGGGCCTCTTGGCGAACTTGATGGTGGCCTCAACCTTGTCCTTGCCTCTTCGCAGGTTCGTGACCTGTCCGATCGGCTGAGCATAATCGTGGTTATAGAAGACGACAGGATTGTCGTCGTACTCACTCGAATCCATGCCTTGAGCAATCAGGACTTCGCCGTCCCGATCAATGCTCTCGGTCGAGATCACGGCATCAACCTTGATCCCGTCCGACTCAAGGCTGGCGTCAAGGGTCTTGGTCTGCATCATTCGGGCTCCGCTGCTAGAAAGTCACATCTGCAATTTGGATGTACTGTTCCCTGCATATCTATACCGGCGGTGAGAGTTCTACCGCTCTGTGAAACTATTGTCGAACCGGCCTTCACGAAAGGCTGGTCAATCGGGATCGACTTCTTTCCCATCCCATACTCGTTTTCAACTGCTTCGCAAAACTCACAAGCTCCGCCAGCCGCCAAGAAGTGCTTCTTGGTGACATATCCGACTTCTTTCCATGCGGCGATCTGGCCGTCGTGATACGACGCTGCCGACTCGGTCCTGGCGATAGTCCTGGCACGAGAGGGGCTCAGGTCTCGAGACGTTTGGATTCGCCTAGCGATCTGGTCAACGCTTTCACCAACTTCGACCGAATTGGCAAAGTTTGCGACTGATTCATCAATCAACGACTCTGCAATGAATGCAGCTCGCTCCTTGATTGATTCGGACAGGATCTTGCGAACGTCAACGGCTGCGACGTTGCGGATTCCTTCACGAAGAAGAAGGTCGTTGATTCGACTGAGACCCGCGACACCGCCGCCCTGGACAGCGTCCTGGTATGCCTTCACAAGACTGTCCAGGAGGCTTTTCTTTGGACCCACCAGCTTTCTGAGCATCTCCTTCGCCCTGAGCTTGGAGGTCAGCTCAATGGTCTTGGACCGGACCTTGACCTCGGCCTGGATGACCCTGGCGACATCCTCCTGGGCTTGCCTGGCTGCTGACTCAATTCTCTGAGCTGGCGTTCGACGCTCACGCTTTCGGATGTTTTGGTCAGCATCGCCACCATCGTCGGCAGGGATCTCGGCCTTGTACCTGATGAGGTCATCATCCAAACCCTCGATCATCAGCCGGTGCTTCCTAGTCTCCTCCGGCCATTCGTAGGTCTTGGCAACTGGCTCCTCGCCTGATTTCTTGTCCGACTTCTTGGGATGGCCTTTCGGCAGCAGGTCGTAGTCGGTCGTGTACTTCGCATTTTCTGGCTTGCCATTGCGTACGAGGTACAGGAACGCATTGACTCGAGCCATAGACCACTGCTGTCTGGTCATGCCTGGCCGGTGCGAGGTGGAGAAAGCACCAGCTCCACGGCGATACACCGCCTTCAGCATTCCAAGGTTGACCTTCTTCCCCTCTTTGTCGCCATGCTTTTCGTTGTGGTCGTCACGCTTTTTCTCAAGTGCTTTGGCCTGGGCGGCAGATATCTCGATGCCACCACGCGAACCGGAAGCACTGCCTTCGGGGTTCTGGTCTGAACCCGTGACTCGCTCGCTTGGCTTTGCGGGTGTGCTGGAATCGCTGTCACCCTCGGCCTTGTAGATCGGGATCATATCGAAGGAGTTTGGGAAGTCGTCCCTTGGCTCAGGCTTGTCATTCATCTTCCATCTCCATTTCGACATACAGGACAGGCTTTTCAGCCTCTTCGTTGAACACCAATTTTTTGCTTGTGATGCGGGCGTTTGACCGAGGCGGCAGCAGAATCTCTGACTCTTCTTCGTACTGCGAGTGCGTTCCGATGGCTACGCCTTTCCTTGCCGTAATCTTGAAGACGATTGCTGGTCCCTCAGAGGATGAGTTGGCTCTCGAAAAATCTGCCGCAACGCTAGACGAAAGGCTCGCAGAGTTGACAGAAGTGAACTCGAAGCGGTCGTCTCCCTTGATGATGTCGTCATATAGCCTCTTCGCTCCAGCGTTGGTCACTCGTACGCCGCGCCAGACCGTCACGGGTTTTCCGTCCGACCGAATTGGCTTGTCCAGGCTATTGGACAAGCGATCGATATAGTCACCTTCAAGATCATGCACTTCTTTGAAAAAACTTTTCAAAGGTCCAAGTGCTTCAGGCTGCATCTTCTTGAGTTCCCGAACCCTCTTGACGATTTCTTCGGTCGTCGTATTTGCGGGCTGGTCGATCAGTCTTCTCAAGTCCCTGGTCTTTTGGTCGTATTCTTTTACGCTTTCCAGAACTTCAGTGATTCGATCATCAGCAATCACTAAATCCCCAGTTTCGGTCTTGGGAATCTGACCTTTTAGGACGCTGTCCGCTGTACGAAGATGCCCGTCAAGCATGTTCGACGCATATATGACGTTTTGAGCAACATTCACAGCGTCGGTTTTTGAATCGATTCCATTCAGAACTCTGTCATCGAAAGCATCATCAAGGACATCTTGGAACTCTTTCGCACTCTTGTCTGCTCTGTCAAGACGGCTCTCTCCTTCACGAAAAAAGTCAACGACTGTCTCCCCGTTTCTTGACCAAGCATTCAGGTCTTCCTTTTCTCGAGGCGTCAAATCGCCTTGAATCTCTAACATCAGCTCCTGTCCACCCATTCGCGTGTCGAAGCCCCCAATACTGTCACCGCTCTCGACCTCATGCTCTTCGTACTCGTTGCCGTCTGCGTCTCTTGTGATTTGACTTGGGTCGTTTCGGTTTTGATTCCAAGTCCGTCGCATTCCAATCGAGAAATCGGAGAATGCCATTTGTTCTTCGCGGGTGACCGGCCCACTTCTTCGATCAGAAGGAGGACGCCCATGCCCCTCAGCGCAGTCATTGCCAGGCTGAAAGCCACCAGCTCCGGTCCCGCAGTTGTCAGCCTTTGACTTTTTTGAGGTGTCGTCTGTCGCCTTGAACTCTCTGTCATCAACCGCAATGATTGGCATGTCTTCGTCGAATCTGCTGCTCATTGGATTGCCTCCATGTCAACAACGATGACGGTCCCATGACTTTCGTCAAGGCTTTGCGAGCTGAGCCTTTCAACGCTGTTGATCTTAAACTCGGTTCCTCTTGGAAGAATCACCTCGGACTCTCTGGGGTTTGAGGAAATAGGACCGACGAATAATCCATTCGTTACCTTCATCCTCATGACCACCTGATGGTCTCCGTGACTCCAATCTGATGCGAACATCCCATCGGTAGAGGCAGATGCAACGCCGTCCAGCTTGTAGGTTTTGACTCCGGAGTTGATTGCGTCATATAGACGCTTGCTTCCGACTCCCTTTGTGCTGTTCGCTCGATACACAGTCATCGGCTTTCCATCTGCACGGAGCGGCGCGTCAACCAAGTTGTCAATCCTTCTGCCAGCATCTTGATATCCACTTTCGATTTCTTCGATGCCCAAACTGAAAGGGCGATCAAACTCTTCCATGTTGTAGAGAAGATTGCTGAGAGATTCCCGATATTCGCTTGGATTGTTTTTCGCGTTTTCCAAACTCAAGGCATATGCAGAATCTTCGATCCCACTGGCGTACTCCTTAGCGTCCCCCATCCCTCGATACCGATTGCCTGCCGTGTATACAAAACTTGAACCTATGGCCTGAGTTTCGATCGTGTCAACGCCCGTCCTCAAATCCTTAGACGCCTCGTGGATTTTTTCGGTGAACTCCTGATTGACCGTCGCGAACTCAACAACCTCAGAATCACTCATTTGATCGATGTCAAAACTTGACGACAACGCTCCGGCATCCCAAGCCAATTCTTCCACCCGAGCGAAAGCCTCCTCTGTCTGTGCGACCCAAGGGACGCTCCCCTTCCTCATGACTGAATTGATGTTTTGGTATTCGTGGGCAGTGAATCCCTCGATCAGCTTTGTGTCTTCGTCAGAAAGATCTCTGGCGTCTGTCTCAAAGTTGTCCATGATTTCCTGGTTGAAACCAAGGTCAATATCATTGTTCGCATCAGGACGGAGAATCATCTCTTCGCCTTGATCGCAAAAGTCAAAAAGCCTCTGGCCCATTCCGCCCGTGCCTATTTCCTCGTTTGTTTCGTCGTGTGCATAGGTCAAACCGTCGGGACTTGTCCAGTCGTCGCCGTCTTTCCATGCTTTGGCCGAAGTCCTGCCTTGGTCGTCAACCTCATTCCGCTTGGCAAACTTGTCGTAGGCATCTCGTTCTTCTTGCGTCACCTCTCCAGTTCGGACCTTTTCAGTTCCAGCCTCTGGCCTGCCATGCCCCTCAGCGCAGTCGTTGCCAGCCTGGAACCCACCGGCTCCGGTCCCGCAGTTGTCGGCTGACTTGGTGATGTCTCCGCTGTCGCGGCTGAAGTTGCCATCATTGTCACTCGAAGACTTGAGCTGATTGGAATCAAAGACGCCAACAGTGCGAATCTTTCTCTCAGGCATCCCTCGATACCCGCCAATCGTCTCGTAGTATTCGACTGAGTCGTAACCGAGAGACTGAACCAGCTTGGCGAAGTTCTTCTCGTTAGCGTTAGCTCGTCCCTCGTCGAACCACCATTCGTGCCTTGGTCTTTCCTGCTTTGCGTCGGAACCAGACGACTCCCACCCTCGTCGGAACTTGTCTAGGCTTTCCCTTGCTTCCTTGATGTCGAAGGTGTTCTTGTCCTTGCGAGCCGATGCCAGCAATTCGTTGGCAAGCGTGTCCAATTTCACGTTCTTCGGTCGATCCGAAACCTTGACAGGCCGCTCTGATCGTACATAGAGGGGAATTACACCACCTTGGTTCCCGCTCATCGATTCGGCGGCGTCTGCATACAGTTGGGCGTGGTCCTCTTCCTCTGAGACCCATGTGACACCTTCAGAGAACTCGTCAAACACGCCCGCTGTTCCGTGATACAAAACTCGAGGCTTGCCGTCGTCTTGTTCTACTGATTGGCCGATCCACTCCTTGAACTCAGGCGTCTCAGTCTTCGGCTTGTCCTTGCTTTCTTCTGGTTTCCAGATGTGCGTATGAGCGGGGAGGGAATAGTCTCGACTCCCTCCGCTCTCGACGGATTCAAAACCGAGAGATTCATAGAACCTGTTCAAGTCCTCCCTGCTTCCAGAACTTGCCTCCGCAGTCAGAACTATGGGCTTTCCCGCATCCTGTGCGTAGTCCTTGATTTCATCCATTGCGTCAGTGCCGACGCCTTGCCCTTGGGCGTCGTCTTCGACTTCAATGTTCATCAGCTCAATATGGTCGCCTCTCTCGTATAGCGAGAGCTTTTCAAGTGGATACTTGTCTTTGAGGGAATCCTTAAGATCGCCAATGTTTTCGGGCTTTGGAGGTCGCCCGTGACCTTCAGCACAGTCGTTTCCTGGCTTGAAACCGCCTGCACCAGTACCACAGTCGTCAGCCTTCTCAAGGATAACTCTTCCAAGAGCAGCTCTTGCCTTGGCAGTCACATGACTGCCCCAGATTTTTGGGATCAGGCCAGTGACCCCACCGCCCTTCTGTCCGTCGCGTTCGCGTTCGATCAGACTCAGCTTTTCCTTTGCCCAAGCATGTCCGCCGCCTTCAGGGTCTGCTGGGTCGCCGCCCCAAAGCAGCCAAGCAATGACACCCGCTGATGGATATTCCTTGTGGCTTGGCTTCGCGGCTGGTGCGTCAAGATCGACGCGATGCCTTGAGAAGAAGTTGACCATGCGGCCAACCGTTTCCGGCGAGAGGTTGTCTCGGTTCTTGATGTCTCTGGCTCGAGCAACGCCGATCTCGGTGCCGCCTCTGCCGTGTTCCTCCCGTAGCTTGAGACCACGATCGGCAAGATCGGACATAGTCTCGGACGGCTTGAGATCAATGTCCGCCACGGCCTTGGCATCGACAAGGTCTAGGTCATCGTCGCCTGAATGCTCTTCGCCAGTCAGCTCGGTGTAGTCAGACATTTCACCGCATGGCATATACATCGTTCGACCGTTGACATCGTGCGTGTGGTGACCTTCGCATCCGAGTATCTCAGCAATCCGCTCAGCTTCCTCCTTGGTTTCGTACAGGTCGCCTTCGGTCCTCAGCACGTTAGCCTTCTTGACCTCCAGCTTCACAAGTCGCTCCGCATGCTTGCGAGTCATGCCCGCAGCTTGCAAGGTCTTGGTTGCTTCCCATTTGGTCAGGTATCCGCCCCGAAGAGCCATACTGACATCGGCCACAGTCGCCATGTTCACTGCCGACTTCTGCTCTTCAGACATCGGCTCGATGGCTTCCTCGATCTCCGCTTCGGCCTGAGCCTCTGGCTTGGCATCGTCTTGGTCACCGACCATTCGCTGCGCGCTCACTCGAGTCACGCCTGTCGCCATGATCAGCTCGACAGCAGCAGTTTGGGCAATGGTTCCCGCAGCAACACCGTCCAAGATGGCGATGACACTCTGAATCTGCGCACCGTTGAGGTTTGCAGTCGGATCAGCAGGAACAGGGGCGGTGGTGCCATCCTGCGACGGAGTGCCTTCGGCCACTGGCTGCTCTGGAGTCGCTTCTTGGGCTTCTTCAACAGGAGGAGCCGGTAAACCTGGCAGTCCGCCACCAAAGGGCGGCATGATTCCACCAGCCCCCATTCCACCAAGAGGCTGACCAGCATGGAGGAGCTTGTCCGCCATCTCGTCTTCAATTGGTTCACGTCCCTCTTCCTGCCTCGCTTCGTTTGGAGTTCGCCAACCACCAGCTACAGCCGTTTGACGCTGCTGAAGGTCGAAGGTTTCGTCCTTCGGCACGGGGTTGTCGTAGGCTAGGAAGTAGTCATCTTCCGCACCAAACAATGGAAGCAGAGTCTGGTTGAGCTCCTGTTCGTCCATCCGGCACAGGGGCAGGACTGAACCTTCACGCCACTGACTAAAGCCCGCCTTGGCACTTGCGAGGTTCGGGTCGTTAGCTTTCAGCATCGTCACAGGCACGCCAAAGATTGCCGCAATCTCTTCGACCACATCCTCGCGACCTGCCAGATCCTTGGGGGGGAAGTTCAGAGGGGTGAACTGGACATCACCAGAGACAGCGATGAAGTTGCCGTCTTTCCTAGTCCCCTTCAGACGCTCCTCGACTTGGCTCTGGAAACGGTCAAGCTGGTCACCAGTAGGCGTTCCCTTCACCACCACTGCGTAGTCGGGCCTAGCCGAGTTGGCAAAGGTCGAGAGGTCCATCTGGTGCAGTGCCTCATTGGACATGACCGCACCAAAAGCCGCTTCCACTTTGCCCATCCCGTAGTAGTAATTTCCAGGGTTTGGGCGCTTAAAGTGGATGACTTCATCTGGCTCGAAGGTCTGCTTCTTCGATGTGTCGATGCCGTAGACATACCCCTTGACGAAGTTTTCGTCACACGGGACCACCTCAACATAGTTCGGAGCAAGAGGCCAAAGCTCAGAAGGCAGATCTGTCGCGTCGTCAATGATCGGATGCAGATAAGCATTTCCCGTCAGCTCGCCGTACAGAATCCGAAGAACCGTCAGGTCAAAGCCGTTGAGATATGGGTTGGCTGTAGACAAGAGGTTGAGGATCGGGTCGTCACCCGTGATCTCTTCGACTTCATCGCCAAAGTCTGCGACCTTGCGAAGCACCGACATTGAAGGCCGCTGGTCGCCAGGGCCATCTCCGAGCAGGTACGCCTTGGTGCGAAGCGGGACGCCACGAGTCTTTTGCCTGGTCCGTTTGTCGGCCTTCTTGTAAAGGCGCAGCGGGACAGAGGCGACAGCGTTGGCGTTGATTGTTGCAGCAGCGTATACCCAAGAATGGAATGCGCTGATTCCGCGCTGCTGGCTGAAGGGGGGCCGAAGCTGCCCCTTCTCGCCAGTGCTGACAATGTTCACGCTCGAAGCGAGATACTTGTCTGTGCTGGTCTGCTTCTTTTGTCGGAGAAGTCCGAACAAGTCACCGATCGGCATAGTCAGATGATCCTGAAGTCAAAGTTGGACTTTGCAAGCGTCTCGAGACACCGCACCGCGAGGGCCAACGCACAGACTCCGTCATCGTGCATCCCTGACGGAGCCTCATAGCGAACCCCAGTCCTCGTATATTCAAACTCGAAAGTCTCACATTCTGTGCGAAGCCATCCGTCTGGAATGCCGACTCTCCTAGTCTGAAAAGCCGACGCCAAGCCCTCCATGAGCTGCTGCTTTGATGTCTGCGAGAACTTGAATCCTTCAATCCTTGGAGACTTTCGCTGAAGGCCCTCGACGATTGGGTCACCCACACCTGTCGAGTCAATCAGCACAGGGGCCTCGCCGATCAATCTCTCGATCCTGATCTCCGTTTCCGACCAGGGAGATTGCCATCGTTCCAAAAGGCAAACCCTACCATCTTGGTCGAGGCCACATACCACAGTCCAGTCCACGCTCTTCGCCAAGTCGATCCCGAAAGCCTTTGGCGGATCTGTACTCAGCGGGATGGTACAGGCTTGGATCGAATCCAATCCGAAGGGGTTGCCGCCGTCGTCGGCTGGGATGCCCATGAACTCTTGGTCAAAGACATGCTGGGGCAACTCACGCTTCGCGGCCTCGATCTCGGACTTGGGAATGGTGGGGTTCGAGGTCGTCGGAAGCCTCCAAGACCTCCAGCCCTCGTCACCAATCTGCCCGCGCTCGAAGCAGCGATGGAAGAATGACCGCCCCTTCGGCGTGCCAAGGAACCAAGCATCTCCCCGTTTGTCCGCAAGGGTTGGGCGAATCGTCTCCTGCCAAGCTGGCCCCAAGTCCTTAACTATCCCAGCTTCGTCGATGATGACTCGGTCATATCGACGGCCACGACCTGCATCGACCGAGTCAAGGCTCCAGAAGTCAATGGAGCCCCCAGTCATCAGCTCGAACCTCTTCTCCACACGGTCGATTCGATGGGTGATCCTGTTCAGGGATTGCTCAAGATCTCGCCAAGGATCCGCTAAGTATCGATAGCTTGGAGCGAACCAGCCAACCTCATCGCCGTCGATCGCCTTCTCCATAGCGAGCTGGACGCCGAGGTGCGTCTTGCCGAATCGACGGCCACACTCCAAGACGTTGAACCTAGCTGACTCGCCAAGAACACGAAGCTGGCCCGTATGCAGAGCCTCCTCGATAGGAGCAACTTGTATGTTCATGGGTCACTCAAGGTCTTTGAGCTTGTCTTTGATCTCTTGAAGATCACGCCTGATCCCCTTCACCATCGTGAAGTAAACCAAGACCCACACAATCAAGGGGGTCACGTTGTTCTCGAGCAGGGGCAGGATCGACGGTTCCATTCATGACTCCTCATCGTCAGAAGATTCAGACCACTGGCTGAACAGGATTCCCAAGTCCTCCCCGTTGACCACCCCGTCAAAGTTGAGATCTGATCGCGGGTTGCTACTTCCCCAGTCGCCGAGAAGAATCCCTTGGTCAATCGCATCGACCCATCCGTCCCCATTGATATCCGAAAGCAGCCCTTCAAGGCGAAGGTTGACAGTCCATGTGATTTCTTGCGTGACGTTTTCGCCTGGACCGACAGGCATCTGGTAGTCCGCGATGATCGTCCTTTTTTCCGGATCCCAGCACAGGCTAGACCCCTCTTGGAAGATAGGCATCATGCCCTCGTCAATCCTGATTGATTGCCTGTATTTGATCCGCCTCGCCACGCTTGAGAGGTTGGCCGCCTCAATCTGGCCGACCATTGAAAACTGACCAGCCACGCTTGTGTCCTGCGGCGTCAGGTAGTCAACGATCAGGCTCCTTGTGTCCGTTTCTGCGATTGAGATGGTCTGAAGTGTCTCGGTCGGCTCGCCTTCGGAATCAAAGACAGGAATCCGCGTGGTGACCATCGGAACCAAGCGAGGACTGCAAGGATCATCAGCTAGGACGATCGTCGAGACAAGCAGAGCGGAGAGGTATTTGATCATGGTGACTCCGTATCTTCAGGGTCGTATTCGACCGACTTCAGGGCAAGAGCAGCGGCCTTCATCTCGTCAGCCTTAGACGCCAAGACATCAATCAGGTCTTCGTCTAGGGATGACCTAGGAGACAGGTTCTTGTACACATCAGCGAGGGCCGTGATGTTGCTCGAGATTCCAGAGAGATGCTTGGCGATGGCGGCGTAGAACGCCAGCGTGTCTAGGTTGCTCATGAGTAAGTCAATCCGATGGTGAGGGTGTCGCCCGTTGCGAAGGCGTCATAAAACGAGGACGTATCCGAAGCGTTGAATCGGAACCGAAGGATGGTTCCGGACGCTCCTCCGGCCTCCACGATCGTGAGCGACGAGTAACTCATCTCAGTCGATTCATGGAGGAACCGGCTGTCCGAGATCGTGGCGTTGGTCGTGAAGTCGCCGTTGTTGGAGTAGGTGCCGCCTGTGTCGATCCTGACGAGGAACTCGATATAGGTGTCCGCGCCGTTCGTTCGGATTGACCCGTGCGGGTATTCAGTCCAGTCTCCTGCCCCAGTCCCATCTTCTGAATAGGAAGAAGGAACAAATCTGTTGCCGCGATCTGTTCCCAGGACCAGCGTCCAAGTGATCGTGTCGGTTGCGACAGGCGCAGGCAGGAAGTTCCACCTACTCATCCAGATCAACCTCGTACTCGTATCCGATACGGAAAACCAAATCTGTGCCTGACGAGTTGCTCGACGTGGTCATCGTGATCGTTTCGCCTGCTGCCACCGATGCGTTTGAAATCGCCGACCCATAGACCCCCGTACTAGAACTCAGCGACATGACCGCGACATTGCTGCTGCCCTGCTTGAGCAGCCAAGCAACCGTTCCGCTCCCAGTCTTGGCAAATACCGAAGTGATGGTCAGAGCGTGATCAGTCGAGGGATCGACGGTATACACCTTGTCAGACACCGTCTCGATCTGGCCGGTATAGAAGCCTGAGACTGTCGTGGACTTTGGGAACCTATTGATTGCCATCTCGAGCCTCCAATCGTTCCACAAGGTTGGTTGATAGATCGTGAATCTTGCTCAGAAAGCAATTCAGGTCATGCTCATCAATCTTGCTGAGCTTGTTGGCACAAACCAACTGGATGCCAACAGCGGAGCCTTTGACCGCATTGAGAATCTCGCGAGGGTCATGCGCATTCAAATCGCAGTTCAGTGGCACACGGCTATTCGTCAAGCTGCTAATCCTGTCCATCTTCGTGGTCCTCTTCGAGGGCTCGCGTTGGAACTCGCTCGACCTTGATCGTCTGGTCCTGCTCGACCTTCTGCGTCACTGGCCCATCGATCCGATCCATGATCTCTTTCCAGAACTTGAAGTCACCCTCTCTAGCAAGGTGGAGAGCCGTTTGTGCCAAGGCGTCCAAGACAGATCTGGCATCTTCCCCCTCCTCTCGCAGTGTGTCGATGATGGCTCGCTCAAGTGCGGCCTTCATGCTGGGAACCTTGGTTCCTAACTTGCGGCCAGGACCTCCCTTGTTTCCAGCCCCGAACCGACCGAGCTCGCTTCGCTTGTATTCGTCTTCACTCATTCTGGGTCACCTTCTTGGCTGTCATCATCATCATCGCCGTCATCATCATCATCTAGCTCTTCCTCGTCAATGCCTTCGCACATCTTGCCATAGGCATATTCAGCCAGACCACGAACACAATGCAGGTTCCCATAGGGGACAGCAAAGGTTTCGGTCTGCCCTCGCTTGTGGCGGGTGAAGCAGATCAGCACAGCCTCCGCTCCACCGTTTTCGACGAGCTGGGCGACCGAGTCGCGCATGGCGATCGCCACATCCCTAGGCACCTCACGACTCATCTGGCCTCCTCAATGTCGATCCGAATGCGTCGGTGCCTGTTGGGCTTCTGCCGGTCCTCGAGCGACAGATGAAGCCACGCCGCCCCCAGCGGCTTGGGTGGCCCTCCCCTCTCGACATGCCACCCATCCATACAAGTCATTTCATCCTTGTAGCCTGGAGTCGAAACGTGATGGACATCATCAAGCCTGATGGCCCCACCGCTGGTCAACCCCATCTTCACAAGCCTGACCTGCCATGAGTCATGAGTGTGACCCGACCAGACAATGTCAGCGTTCGGAAGGTATGACTGCTTGCGTCGAGTGTTGAGTACGCCGTGGGTCATCAACCCTCCACCGCCATGACCGTGGTGGTAGTACATGACCCGAGACAAGGACTTCCCGCAGGGTAGAGCGACCGAGAACCTGATGAACCCGCCATAGGCACCAGTCACCACTTGCGAGCCCATCACCCTGAATCGCTCAGCCAGCCTGTCAGTCAGGTCAGTCTCATGCCTCTTCAGGATTGACTTCTCATGGTTTCCTGGCGACATGAGGACAAAGAGGTCTGACCACGGCTCATAGAACTCCGCAGCCGTTTCCACCAAGCTGTCGAGGTATCTCCCCTGTTGATGCTCTGGCCTGCATTGGCTGAGGTCAGCCCGCCGATCCCACTTGCCCTGCATGGCACACGCGAGGTCACCGATGTCGATGATTCCAGCCGCTCGCTCCCTAGCCTGCTCGAGGTGAACAGCCTCGAGGTTCCAGTCACTGTGAGCGTTGTCGTGGTGCCGATCTGAGCTGAGGAGGAAGGACTGCCGCCACTGAGGACCACTTGCATTGAGGTCCACGCGGTAGCATCCGGTAGAGGTCTGTGAGACTTGCCAGCGTTGCTTCACCGATCAACCTCCGATCAATTGACGGTAGGGCATCGCCGAGAGACGCTCAGGGCGAGCCTCAGCCGTTTGTGTCGTCATCTTGGGCTCTCATCGCCTCCAAGCCAGCACGGACAGCAGAAGCGATCTGACGGCCCTGATCCAAGCCAGCGTTGTAGCTCGCTTCCTTTTCGAGCTGCTCACGCTTCCTGTCGCCTGGACGCTTGAGGAACAGGCCACCCATGAGGGCCAAGCCGGTTGAGATCAATGCCCCGCCTGGAAGGGTGCTGGCGGCATCTTGGCCCACGGAGATCCCCATCTCGGTCAGGGATCTGATGACCGCAGCTCGCTCCTGAGCTTGGCCTATCTCGGCCTCCAGTCTCGCACTCTGCCGATCGACCCAAGCGATCCATTCGCTCCAGACCTCTGACGAGTCAGACACAGAGACCCTCTCCTCCGTTTGTATGGCTTCTGCCACGGATTTGGGGACATCGACCTTGATCAGATCCTCGACTTGGCAAGCCGAGAGGATCGAGGTGATCAGCATGAACCCCACCGCTACCGAGATCAGGATCGCGGCTTTTCGGTTCTTGAGAAAAAGGTCTTTCATCGCTGTGCCTCCAAGTTCATGAGCCTTGCACGGAGATCATTGAGCTGCCTGTCTTGGTCTCGATTCGTTGATGTGGACTCAACAGAAGTCCTGACCAAGTCCTGCGCAATGTCCCGAAGCTCGCCGATCTCGAGCGTGTTCTGGTCAAGCCTCTGGTCTTTTCTGCCCACCATCAAGAAAATGCTGGCGACACCAATCAGGAGAGTGATCAGCTGCGCGGCCTGAAGGGCCATGCCGACCGTTTGTTGTTTGTTCTGGTTCATTGTGTTCGTGGCTTCAGTGCTTGGACGAACTCCTCGCGAACCTCATCAACGAGTACCTCAAGAATCCATCCGTCATTTACAGACTCGAAAGATGCCTCGTCATATCCAGTGACGACATGCCCCAAGTCGTCGCCTTGGGCGACTCTCCTAGCCGTTTCCTGGAGCTTCTCAGGCAGCGAGTTGATGAGATCCTCAAGCTGGACAGCTTCGAGGGGATGCTCTGCGTATGGGATGCTTTGCGGGGGGGTGATTTGGCTGGGTTTTTTCCAGCCGTCCAGCCTTTTCCTCATCCCCGTGCTTCTCAACAGCCGGTATGAAACTCGGCCATACAAGAATGACGACAGGAATGTGGTGACAGTCGCCTTTTCCGGATCGTACTTTTCGCGGAGCAACTGCTCCGCTTCTATGTATGCGACAGAGAGAACTTCCTCGAACTCAAACTTGTCTAACCCCGTTTGTTTTCGATACTTGGCGACCAATTCGTACAGGTAGCCGAGACAGTCATTCACATCTCTTGAGCGTCTCCGAGCTTCTCGATCAGCTTCGGGATTTCCTTGGCGCGGACGAGGATCAGCCATTCCCCTCTGTCCTCTCGGAGCGCGACGATGGGAAGATCATCAGAGAGACAGTCGCGTTCTGCCTGCTCCATGAAGCGGACTGCACCGATGCGAGTCCTCCTCTTCACTTCCACATGCAGACCAGGAACATCAGTCTTGAGATCTGCCGTTCCTTCGTTCCCTGCGTACTGCTGCGATCGCCTAGCGGATATGCCCATACCTCTCAAGACCTCCGCGAACTCCCTCTCACCCCTTTTCCCCTTCTCTCTGCTATTGGTCATCGGAACATCCGTTTCCAGCCCTCTGGTGAAATACCTGAGAGGAGCCATTCTCTCGCGTCGGCTGGCATGTTAGGAAAAACATCCTGAATCTTTGGCGCGTCGTCCTCTGCGATCTTCTTCATATATACAACCAGAGGAACAGCCTCGCAGCGAACTGACCAGAACTGTCCAGTTACGACGCACTTGCCTGAGACTCTGGCTTCAGATGGACCCCCATCCCTACCCTTCAAAACTTGGACATCCATTCGCCCACCTCGCAATCCATTGAGAGCAGGTTCCATCAGCACGCCTCCATTCTGTCGCGCATTGCAATGACCTTGCCGCGAGGCACGCCATGCACGTTGCCGAAATCGTTCTCCATGCGGATCACGTTGCAAACGTATCCGTTTGTTCGGGCCAGTTCTCGATACCGCTCGAGTTCCTTGATTGTCGTGAAGGTGTTATGGACTGCAATCCTCTCGCACCTTGCGGCGATCGCCCCGCCGACCTTGCCGAAGCAGTGTTCATGCGCTTTGGCAAGCAGATCACGACTCCAAACATCTTCATAGGTAGATGACAGTTCTTTCGCCTTCAGTTCAAAATAGTCATCTGCTGAGTAGCAAGCTGAAGGAGCGATCATCCAAGCCAAGCGACTCTTGCCAGAACCTGGAGCTCCGCGCACAAGAAAGATCGTGGGCTCGTACTTGGCTCCGCTGATCCTTTTCGTCTTACTTCTCAAGGAAGATCTCCTCATCTGCTGCGATCACCATGCCCGTGCAGAATGAAGACCACTCATGGTGGTCCTTCTCCGTTTGTTTCCTCAAGGACGGAACCCTGTGCTTTGCTCGAGCAATAGCGGCTTCTTTTCGCGGCTGGCTCCACCGATCAATCCGCTGAATCCTTGACTTGTGTTCTCGTTCAAGCGCAGCCATCTCGATTTGCGTCTCCGTCTTGGTGGCGATCTTGTCTCTTTCAATCAGCGATTCCGTGCGCTTGGTTCGGTAGATGCGTGAGATCCGATCGAAGTCAGGATCCTTGTATGAATGGACTTGCCTAGCTTCGACGATTGCCTCCCTGAGCAAAAGCTGACTGACTTGGTCTCGGCCCAAACCATCAGGCTTGTCGAAGCACTTGAACCACACCTCTTTGAGCTGTTCGTCCGTTGGCTCCCATTTGGGGAACAGACCGCGAAGCATTCGATAGTTGGCTTCCCAACTAGCTGGTTCGGATTCGCTGGAGGTCTTGGTCAGCAATGTCTGCTGTGGTTGGCGTTGGATCTTCTTCGATGTCGTCATCAAGCCATCGTTCCTTCCTGAAGTATGTCACCCCCTGCGGGATGAACTTGAGTTCCGTTTGTTTCGTCCTGAGCTGATCCACATATCTGGTGGCGTCTCTCCTAGTCCTTTCCGCGATCTCAAGAGCAGCCTCTCCCAGTTCCACATCGAACTCCCTTGCAATGGTGCGGATCGATTTCTCGATCGCTTTGAACGCCTCCTTTTTTCCCGTCTTGCGGCCTGGAACCCACAGATCCCAGATGTGTTCACAGAAGCCAGACATCTCCCTTGCAGCAGACAAGGCAGGGGGAGAGGCAGAGGTGATGGCAGAGGTAGAGGTAGAGGCAGAGGAGGAGGAAGAGGTAGTCTTGACTGCTGGCTCATCTGTAGTCTTGTCTACAGTCTCCATGTAGTGAGGGCTGTAGTCCTGACCTCGACGCTTCAGTGTGGCGAGAACGTAGCGAGGGGCATGGTCGGGCCAGTCGTGGGTCAGGAGCCTAGCTCCACCGTTTATTCGGTCGAGGAGACGACACCTGACCAAGGCTTCGATCAGAACATCGGTCTCGTAGGGCCATTCAAGAGCCGCAGCGATCTCCTCGTCGTCATGACGCCCGATCTCCCCTGACGGAGCGTGCTTCGCCGTGAATCGCCACAGGAGCCCTGCCAGCCCTATGGCATGAGGCCACGGCACGTCAAGGATTGCCGCCAACCTTCTGAGCTTTGGGGAGGTGAAGGCCCCGTCAAGCATCCCCTTCCTCCTCTTTCTTCTCCATCATCGCGTTGTAGCGAGCCGTCCGCTCGAGGTCGGCCTCCCGTGCCTCATCCACGTTGATGGGGCCGTACCTCCGCAGATCAGCACGGTCATTCATCTCCCGCGTGTGGTGATCTTCCATGTCGAGTCTTGGCTGTCTCATGCTTCCAGTTCCTTGTAAAGAGTTGCAAATGCGTGAGCCGCCTGCTGCGGGACCACGCCGTTTCCTAATGCTCGCAGTCTGTCCACCCTGTCGGGAAGCCCATCAGAAGTTCGACCCAGTCCGGATTCAACACACCTGGCCGGCTCGTCGGGTCTCTGGGGGCAGCCCTGCCCAGAAGGCCATTGGTGGGTACGTTCGCAGAACCGTCTCCGTCCTTCCAGTCCCTCGCCGTTGCGGTCGGCCACATCCTCGCCGCATCCGTCAAGGTCGTTCCGTCGTTCATCACCCCTGTCGTCGTCGTCTTCCTGCCCGATGCCTTCGAGTCCCCTGCCGTGGCTGTCGGCCAAGCCAAGAATGAAGACCCGTTCTCGTCGGTGGGG
>Ga0098038_1000117_pt1 | contig 32625 bp, 23 predicted proteins | sample 5B_taG_FD_75051 | JGI IMG/M metagenome (GOLD analysis project Ga0098038, IMG submission 75051) | Marine viral communities from the Subarctic Pacific Ocean - 5B_ETSP_OMZ_AT15132_CsCl metaG | ecosystem: Environmental > Aquatic > Marine > Oceanic | place: Pacific Ocean | collected 2015-01-08 | reverse complement strand
TCAGCGTATGCTAACGGATGGGCTGTTCAATACTGCAAGGGTAAGTTCAAGAAAAAGGGGAAGAAGAAATGACCCGCTGTACTTGCCATGACGTTCTCATTGTAAAGAACTTGAACCGATGGTTCAAGGAAAAGTGGGTTGACGTTAGTCGTAAAGACAAAGATGGTAAGCACCCACCTTGTGGCAGGTCAAAGGCTAAGAAAGATAGTAAGGGTTATCCTAAGTGTAGACCAAGCGTGAAAGTATCAGGTAAAACTCCAAAGACTTCAGGTTCTATGAGTGAAGGACAAAAGGCTGCTGCTACAAAACGTAAGCGCTCTAAGAAGCAAGGAGTAGGTGGTAAACCTACTATTGTGAAAATGGTGTTGGTTAAATAGAGGTAGCATGTGAGGTAGAATTATGTGGGGGTCAGCATTGATAGAAGATGACTTCGTATTGAAGTCTGCTCCTAAAACTCAAGAGGCAGTTGAGGCTATCCGTAAGACTTACCGCTTTGCTCCTAATGGTGATGGTTGGTTTAAGTCTAAAATGAACTGTACTGCTGATGATTTAGTTAAAAGACTACGTAAGGCACGTAGACATAACAAAGAAAGTAGCACTGAAATTGATGACATGATTAGTGACATTCGTACTATTAAGGCGATTGAAACTGAAATGACAATTAAAAATCTTTCATGGTCTAGTGATTTAGAGCATTGTGTTAAGGGGCTTGGTTTATCGGATAGAAGTTTGAAACATCTTCGTCAATTTGGTGAGGCTCGCTCAGTGTCTCTACAGAAGGCTTGTATGTTATGGGATAAGGCTGAAGTGACTTTGAAAATGCTAGATGAGCATGAAGACGTTTGGGGTAAAGAAGAGCAAGAAGCATGGGCTAATGCTATGCGAGATAGAAGTAGCGCACGTAAAATGTGGCGCACTGCTTTATTTCAATCTGATAAGTTATCAAAAGCAGAACAGCAGCGTCTTGAATACGTAAGTGAGCAACTCCTGATTAAAGGTCCTATGTCAGTAAAAATCCTTCAAAGTAATTTGAGTGAAGAAGGGATGATAAGTAAGTCATTTACATCTCGAAAGTTCACTACACTGCTTAACATGTATGGTGAAGAATATGACATCATGAAGGGTAGTAAAAAAGGAACATACGTTCGCCTTTCAAATGAAGGATTAGTCTTGAAAGATGTATGGTCATACGGTGCAGGTTTCCTTGATGCTGATGGTTACATAACTATCACTGAAAGAGGAGAGCCTCGTGCTGGTATGATTGCTACTGGTGAGAGAGGGCGTGTACACTGTGAAGACCTCTACAAGACTATGGATTGCGGGATTTTACAATTAGATAATAAAGTACATAAAAACTCCAAACGTAGTCAACATAGGTTACAATTTTATTCTAAAGCAGACCTTCGTAAGTTCCTAAACGGAGTTTTACCACATCTGAAAATGAAAGACACACAAGCAAAAGCGGTGTTAGCATTCATTGAAGAAAAGGACCCTGTACGAAAGGAAGAGTTAAAGCGTTTAGTGCGTTACAAGAATTGGGAAGATGATTCTCGTAAATCGTCCGAACTCCTTAATTCATGGGGCTTAGACGCAGACACAATAGGTAAGTATGCGGAGGGTCTATGATGGCAGAAGAAGAAAAAGGTCCAGTTAGTCGTTTCTTATCCGCTATTGCTAGTCCATTCCGTCGTAGGACTACACCTCAACCGCAAATGCCTCTGTACACCACTGGCATACAAGAGCCAGTGCTGGCTCAAGGTATTACCTTACCTGCTCTTTATGCTGTGAGTCAAGAGAATCTTATTCTAAGAACTGTTCAATCTAAATTACGTCAAGAGATTTTCCGACGTGGTTATCACTGGGAAAAGAAGTTTAGAAAGAAATGTATAGAGTGTGACGAAGAGTTTCATCATGACGTAGAAGTTTGTAAGTCATGCGGTGGTGAAGTTCGTGACCCTGACCCTGAGCAGGTCATTTACGCTAAGTGGTTATTGAACGAAACCAATGCTATGGAGCAAACTTTCATGGAAGTGCTTGGTGAAATTGAAAATGACTTAAACGTTGTAGACGATGCCTTCCTACTTTTGATTAAAGAATACTATGTAGACCCTGAAAATGGAGATATTGCTTTCTATCGTGTTAAAGATATAGTACGTGGTGACCCTATCTTCATGCGAATTATCGCTGATAAGCGTGGTATTCGTGGAGGTCGATATAAGATTTGTCGCATTCATCGTGACCAAGTTGCATATCCGGGTCAAGAGCCTAAATGTGAGACATGTGGCGCTCGTTTAGTTGATGCTCATTATGTTAACATGGCAGGTTCAGGTAAGAATCAATACTTCACTAAAGGCGAAGTAGTTCATATCAGTAAGTATAATCCATCGAAGTTGTATGGTCGTGCTCCTGTTAACACTATGTGGAGACAGGCGATGAGTCTTACAGCGATGGATAACTACATCTATACTTCCTATCAGAAACGCCGAACTCCGAAAGGTATCATTTCAGTCACTACAGACAATCTTGAATCTATGAAATCGTTTTGGAAGTCTGTTGATGAAAAGATGGAACGTGACCCTCACTATGTACCTAAAGTGGGTATTGAATCCTCTTCAGGGCGTGGTGGTGTGAATTGGGTTAAGTTCATGGACACTTTAGAAGAGATGCAGTACATGGCTGTGCGTGATGAGATTCGTAATCGTATCGCTGCGTTCTATGGTGTGTCATCAATCTTTATGATTGATAATGGTAAATCAGGTGGACTGAATAATGAAGGTCTACAGATTCTCGTTACTAATCGTGCTGTAGAGTTTGGTCAGAAAGTTTACACTGACAATTTATTCCCACGAATGTTGAAGGAAATGGATGTTACTGATTGGAAACTAACACTCTATCCTAACGAAGAAGAAGATGAAATCACAAGATTGCGTCGTGATGAAATGGAAGTCAACCTAGCGCAGCGCATGGCTATGCTAGGATATAAGCCTGAATTATTAGAAGAAGGAGATAGAGATATTCGCTTTGTTTACAAGAAGCAAGAGGAGCAACCTCAACCTCCTCAAGGAGGAGCACCGGGTGGAGGAATGCCTCCGGGTATGCCTCCGGGTATGCCTCCGGGTGGAGGAATGCCTCCGGGTATGCCTCCGGGTAGAGGAATGCCACCTCAGATGCAAGGAGGAGCACCAATGCCTCCATCGCAACCCGGTGGTGAAGGGCAAGGAATACGCACTCCTCGTTCACCAGCAAGACCACAAGCACGCTCTTCACCCGGAGCAGGTTCACCTATGTCTAGTGTCCAGCAAAGAGGACCAGCACCTACAATTTCGCAGCAAAATAGTAATGCTATGTTAAACTCAAGGAGGCCGAGAGGTCAGTAACATTATTTAAGGCTGCATTGATACGAATAACAAGAGGGGAGTAGAATGAACTTAAAGAAAATGGACCCAATGGCCCGAAAACTTGCTGTACACAGTGAGCAATTCGCTAAGGCTTTAGAGAATGGAAATGCAGTAGATGCCCAAGCACATATCAATGAAGTATTGAAGTTCGCTGGCTTCTTATCAGACGACTTACACACTGCTGTAGTTAAAGCAGAAAGAGAAACTGTTGATTTACAATTTAATATGATTTCAAAGATGAATGTCTCAGGACAGAAGTTTGATGTTAAACAGCGTAATGATGTACTACCCGGTACTGTTATCGCTGCTAAAACTCAAAGAGGTATGACCCCTCATAGAGGTACATTCGGAAGATTCGTACCTGACCAGTAGGTGATTTAATGAGTGATAATACTACTGAAAAGTTAATGAATACACTTATTTCAAAAATGGAAAACATGGACAATGACCTTCAGTCGTTAAAGCACCAAAATGCTGAACTACGTAAGGCTCTAAATAATCCTACCTCTCTACTCCGTAAGGCTGGATTTGTAACTTCCACAACTCCTTTGAACGAAGATGTATCAGTCGACGCATTCCGTGCTAACGATGATTCTATCATAAAAGGACATGATGACTTTTCTAACTCCGAGATACATCAAATGACTTGGGATGAGATTCACAATATGGCTGAGCAGGTCAAAGGCACTGAGGTGATTTCATGAGGCCAATTAAGTCAGATAGAAGCAAAGAAGCAAACGATTTACTAAAGAAAGCAGAATATCTTCTAAAGAAAGCAGAAGATTTAGACATGATAGAACATGAAGGTGAAGATGTACCTGCTTTTGTTGCTGATGGAAAAGGACCTAATGATAAGAAGTCTAAGAAGTCTAAAGATAAAGAAGAGGATGAATCTGAGGAAGAAGACGAGGAAGACGAGGAAGATGAATCTGAGGAAGACTGTCCTGAATGTGGTTCTAAAATGAATAAGATGGGCGGTTGCTCGAAGATGGAGTGTGGTGGTAAGATGAGGGCCAAGGCTGACAAGGCTACCAAAGACAAATACTGTATGAAAACCTTCGGTAAGAAATACTCTGAGTGTTCAGAAAAGCAAAAAGGACAATGCGATAAAGCACATGGTAAAATGGCTAAGGGAGCAGATATGGGTTCTCAGCCTAATTTCATTACTTCCTTTGACTCTAAGCCTCAAAACGTAATGTTTGCTGCTGAAAGCGGAGGACAAACTCGCAACGCCTATTACTCCACTAATCAACATTTATACAACGGTGAAGATGTAACCAACAAAGGTTCAATATCCGAATCAGTGAATGTCGAGGCTCTATCTCCTAAAATGAACCCACATGATAGTATACAACGCCAAGTTGAGAACGGAGTGCTATCAAAGGCAGAAGAGGCACTAGCCAAAGCAAAAGAAGATTTGGCTAAGGCAGTATGTCGTCAATGTGGTGGCAATCAATTTTCAGGCTGTAAGTTAGGATTCGGTATGGACTGCCCCGGTTTATCGGGTACAGGCCACGATAACGTTGGCGCTGAAGAAGGTCACCGTGACTCCGCCCCACCATCTGAATGGACTCAATACTGATGGTGGTGTTGATGTGCGAGAAGATGCTGCTGACTGGTATCTAAGAGCACGCTCAGACTTAGTCAAATCTATTCTTGATGAATTAGACTATGATTACTCAGTCGGGAATTATGTTCTAGCGAGTGAGAACCTAAGAAGACAAGGCTACGATGTAATCAAAGGCCCCGAAGATTTCATTTGTGATTTAGTAGTCAAGGAAGAGATGAAAGAAGATGAAAAATCTTGGAAGGACAAACTAGATTCCCCTAGTAAAAAAGAGAGGTTAGAGGGGCGCTCAGAAAGACGGCAAGAAGAAAGAGGGAAATTAGAGCAACGTGGTCGTGAAAAAACATATGATACCTCTTATCTTTCTACTGGTTCAACAGCGAACATTGTACCTGACCATCATTGGCAAAATAGATTTAAAGAATCTTCTATTCATGATTTCGTGAGTCTCTTCCCTGATGCTGATATAAAAGAAGACTCTCTTTATCCTAATACCCATCTTTTTCAAAAGGAACACCACCCTCTGTTAACGACTAATGTACGTACTGGTTTACCTGCTTACATTGAAACTTTACGAGACTTATACTTACCTTCTAAACCCGGTGCTAGTTCTTTAGCAGAGCGAATAAAAAAGCACGAAATAATGCAAGAAAACCATCATGTAAAAAATAATAATTCCAGTGTTACTGGTGTTAAGGATTCTATGACTGGTGAAACATCACATCCTTTTTCAGGACCTATTCACGATTCTCACCTTTATGATTTGTACTTAGACAATCTTGAAAACTGGAAACATGAAAATCAAGACTTAGTTGATTCAATTACGAAAAAATACAGTAACCCTGAAGAACAGGATTTCGCTATAGCACAAGCCCATATGGATAATGCGATAAAAGGCTGGATGAATAAAGATGTAAATGATGCTGGTATGAGAACATCATTAGGATGGGGTGGTTATAATTTAGGTCTTGAATGGCTTACACCATCACAAAGAAATAACGTTGTAGAGCATTTAATGAATAGTGGTTCAACATCACAAGCGGCTCAAAAAATATCTATAGATGGGAGTAAGGGTAAGCATATATCAGTTGGTCGAATAAAACGTAATTTAAAGCATAGGTTCTCTCCTGAGTTTTTCCAGCAAATGAGGGGTATAATTCATACTTCTCAGAATCAAAGAAAACATGTTGAGGGAGAGGGCGATGTACGTGATATGAATGACCATGATTACCAGTTACTGTATGATGCTTTACATGACACTCATCACGAAGAGCATGGAAATATGGCTAATGCTATTATTAATGCTTTAAATGAAAAGCACGGTGATGGGGATTCAGAACCACTTTCTAGTATTCATGGGTTGAGAAGTTATCCTAAGTTGAAGCAGTCATTAGAATCACAAGATGTAATACAAGCATTAGCAGAAAATGGTGAAAATGTAACGAATAGGGGAGTAAATAGAGCAGCCTTACTTCATCTTCTTGGGTTAAAACAAACAAAAGATGGTTACGAAGTTAACGAAAAAGGGCACTTTAATCACAGTGATAGACCATTAGGTGTTGAGGATATGAAAAAACTCGATGAGACAATGGTTGAAAAACGCATAGGTTTACTAAAAGATAAGATGATTAGGAACGCAGAATCACACAGTCATACAGGTTTTAACGGCCCTCATGATGAAGATATTCCTGAAGATGAAAATGACTTATGGATGCGTACCGAACACGGTGCTGTTGGGAATGGTGCTATATTCAGTATGCCTTTCATACGTGGTGGGAATGGTCGTAGTTCTTTAGCAAAACTTGAAATGTTACATGATTGGATGCCTAAAGATGAAGAGGGTAATAGTCTAATTGGGAGTGTTACCCCTGAAGGAGCACTGAGAATCAACAATAAAAATGTAGGATTATTTGGCTCAGTTGTACCTGCTGATTCTCAAATGATGGATAGTTCGTCTATGGGTCATCATCAAACTCAATCCTTTTGGGATGCCTCCTCTCATAGAAAAGAAAGTAAAAAGGGGAGATTTAAAAACAGAAACACCAAACAAAGTCATCATATAGGTCATTCTACTTTAGACCCTGAGATAGCAAATACTCTAGGTAGACTTACTAGAGATGAGAGGGTAGATGCTATCGGTACAGGTGACTTCACTCACCGTCTTGAGGGTCGTGCTACATCAGCGCATAACCCAATAATGCAGAGAGGACAAAGTGCTACCGGGATTGAAACTAGAATCCGTGACAATGGTCGCTTGAGTCACAACGTACACACTAGATTAGGTAGAAACCACCCTCCTCATAAACCTGCTAAAGTTAGAATGTTAAAACACACTGAAATGAAATTACCAAAAAATAAACAACACCGTACTCATACTGGTGACGCTAGAGTGTTTGACGCTGTTCATGAATTGTCAGGTAAAGGTAGAAAGGACTTACCTGAGAAATCCACTCTCGAATATCAAGAGAGGTTAGAGAGTGCTTTAGATGAAGTTAATGATTTAGAAGACACGGTGACTATGTATGCCGAGACTGGAGATGAAATGCCTGACGGTTTAATGGATGAATTGATGGCTGCTAAAATGAATCTAAAGAATCTTGAAGAAGTCGAATCTACTACTATGACCTCGGGTAGAGGTATGACTCATCATCATAAACAGTTTGACCTAAAAATGGATGCTGACTTGACCGCTATCACACAAATGGCTCTTAAACTTAAACCTATCATGGAGAAAGAAGACCCTACTGCATTCGATACTACTAACAAATTGAAGTTCCTTTCTAACACATCACGTCTACTCCATGATGCTAATAGAATGCTTATGATAGCGCCTAATGATTCACATGGACTAACCACTTATGGTCCGGGTATAGATGAAGAAAAAATAAAATCTGCTAGTGCAACCGCTTCTGAAATTACTGGTAATACAATAGTCCCTCATCGTAATATGATGTTAAGTGCTATGCAACACGGTGTTGACATCACCCATGATATGTCAATTGAAGATGTTATGAGTGCTATTGGTTTTGACCACGATGAGAACGACCCTCTTTACGAGCAACACAAAGACCTTGCTGAAAGGCTACGTGATAGTGCTCCTATTGAAGGTGGTTTACGGGCTATGACCCACGGCTCTTTATTGAGCACTGGAATGGCTTTCCATCCTAGAGGTCAAGACATTTCCTTAGACCATGAAACTCATACTAATCATATGAATGCTTTTGAAGAGGCTTATGACAACGAGCCTATAGTTCAGCGTTACAAAGAAATGGCTAGGGAAAAAGCAAGGACTGGTAGAACTACTGAGAGAGGAAAAGAAACTAAAGGTTTGAACGAGTGGTTTAAGACTAATTATCTTGGTAAATTAGGAGTAATCCCTCGTTTAATGAGTAAGCATTACAAAGCAGAATCTGAAAAATATGGATTAATCCACTTACCGATGGGTGACGTGGACGATAAAAGTCACAATAAGAGTAAGGTTAAAAGTTTAATTCATGATATAATCGCAGTAGACCCTAAAGCGGTTGATATGGACTATGCTATTGAACCTACAATAGATACTACAGAGACTCCTATTGACAAATTAAACAGAAGTTATGGACGAGAAATACACCCCGCTACGTCATTAAAGGGGGCCAACATAGGCGACTATTTCGTTTCAGGTGCTATGGAAATGGGCTACCCAATGACTCCTACAGTCGGAATAGAATGGGATGGTAGTAACTTTGTGGCTGGGACTAATATGCCTAGTCAGCAACAACTTCATTCTATTTCCGAGGAATCTTTGAATGCTATTCATGGTGAAGATGCAATTAAACAAGTAATGGCATTACCCGGACAATTCCCTAGTGGCCCTAATTCTCAGAACCCTAATCTTTTACTCGGAGGTAGAGCCGAGAGTGATAATCCTGATGATATGGGTAAATCTGATGATATGGGTGATACACTTATTGCCCTCATGGACCCTGATATTTTCATTAAAAGTGACGATGGTAAACCACTCCCTATTCTCCCTATGCACCGTATATTCTCAGTTAAGGACTTTGAAGCATTACGTGGTTTCAGTGGTGAATGGGCCGCTTCAGTGCTTCCTGATGATGAAAGATTCATAGTTCGTAAGAAGGGTAATAGAGTCACAGCCTATGATAAAGACGGTGATGTTGCTTTATCACCTGAAGATAGAAAACAACTCAAACTACTAAATGACAAGAACTGGATGCTAGACGCTGTTAAGGACAGTGATGAAATTAACATTGTAGACATAATAGAATATGATGATACGAACATAGCAGACATGACTGTACGGGAGCGTTTGAAAGTTTTAAGAGGACAATTCGATAGCCATGAACATGTCATAATACCCGGCCCTCATAATCTACGACTAACAGATAATGAAGGACTAGAGACGGTTGTTGAAAGTTTGAAGGAATCGGGAGAGCGTATTTTACTTCGTGACGCTACTTCTACTTACATGCGTGGGGAAAGAAGGCATCCTAAGTGGTTCTTACTTAGACCTGATAAAGAAGTGACTCTCATCATTTTAGATGTTAGAGGTAAAGGTCCTTTCACTTATAGATTAGGAGCAGGGCCACTTGATGCGGAAGGTTTCGGTAATCGTGGTGTAGAATATGAAGGAAAATCATATCTTGATGTAGGTACTGTAAAGAGCCCTAAGCCGTTTGTAGAAGGTGACTTTGTAAATGTTAAGACTTCAGGTGTGAAGTCAAGAGCCCGAAATGGTAAGACTATGTACGATGTAGCCGTATCTAAAATAATTACAGAGACTGACGACGCTCCTGCTTCTCTTGAGACATTGTCGCTGTTAACTAAATCACATTCTGTTATACCTGTTCAATTTTCAATCGACGTAACACATAATAAATTAACAGTATCTATACCTCAAGTAGATGATGTAATCTACAAGATGAATAGAAACGCACATGGTACATGGGCGCATTCACCGTACTCCACATTGGCTGATTTACAGAAAAATGAGTACCCAATTTTATTGGCTGAAAGTTTACGACCTATATGGAACCAAGCGGCCTCTTTAATGCTAAAGGGAGCGAAGGTCGATATTGAAGGTACACGTAGTATGTCAAACCCTAAACATCGCAAACAAAGTGAAAAAGAATCCGCTGGTGTTATTGATGATGATGATGAAATGAACATTCTAAAGCCTCAAATGGTGAAGACTCTAAGTCGTATTGCTAACTTAGTAGATAAGGTAGCGAAAGAAAAAATGTCAGGAAGAGTAGGTGCTCAAGGTTTCGGAATAGATGTAGGTGATGGTACAGAGTCACCTAGAGGACCTACTTCTCTTACAAGTGAAGAGTCACTACCTGACTGGGATATGTTGGAACGTCCTACCGAAGACCCCGAAGAAGAATATCCAGCGGCTCGTAGCAAGAGGCTAAAGCAAAAAAATAGAGAGGAGTCTAACGTTTATGAAGGAGATGAAGAAAATGAGTGATGCCGCTTTATTAATATACCAAAAGCAGACAAGAGGTGTTTAGTGTGTTGCTCAGAACTCAACAAGACAGCCTCTCCCTTCTCAAAGGGAGTCACGACCTCGTGGTCGCAGGTTACGCTAGTGTTGAACTGGTCGACAAGCAGGGGGATTTGATTACTCGGTCAGCCTTGAAGGATGCCTTCAAGAAATACATGACAGAGCCTAAATACAGAAACGTGCAACTAGCACACTCTAACATTCAGGTAGGAGAAGTCATTCCGCAATACACAGACAGTGAAGGGAGGTTATGGAAAAGCGAAGTTGACGATGCAGGAATGTTCGTCGTAGTTCAACTCAGAAATGACATCGAAAAAGCACGTGAAGTGTCAGCAGAGGTCAGGAAGGGGAACTTAACGGGATTCAGCATCGGAGGACAAGCATTCAAGCGAGTTCGGAAACATGATAGCAGCCACGGCAATTATCAAGAAATCAGCAAACTCGAACTCCATGAAATCACTATCTGCGAAAAGGGAATAAACCCTGAAGCGACATTCAAAATACTAAAGGAAGACAAAAATAAGGAGATGAAGAAAATGGCAGATGATGTTATGGAACAGATGAACAGCGTTCTCGAGCGCTTGGAAGGGCGACTAGACTCAATGGAAAAGGGTGAATTGCCACCTGCTCTAAAAGAGGCTATGAAAGATAAGAAGGGTAAGAAAGACGAAGACAAGGACGAAGATAAGTCTGAGAAAGCGTACAAAGCCGATGATGACGAGAAAGATGAGAAGAAAGATGAGAAGAAAAAATCTGAATACTCTGACGTTATATCTGCTGAATACCTAGATTGGATGGAGAATACTCTAAAGTCTGCTGGTGTAGACACTACAGGTGCAAGAAACCACTTCGATGGTATCAGTAAAGCAAACCTTGGCTCTACTCCTGAATCAATTGGCGATGGCGCTGATTACTTCGCTGGACAAGTCAAGGGTCGTGCTCAAGAAGGAGGCAACCCATCTACTAACGCACTAAGCCGTGCTGGTCTAACTCGTGGTGGCTCAGGTTCTGTAGAAAAGAGTGATTTCTTGACTTCTGTAGACCCTGCTTCACTAGAATACGCATACGAAGTCTTCAAGGCTGCAAAGCAAGAAGAAGAACTGCGTAAAGGTATGGAAGTTAACTTCGAGTCACGCTACTCTCATGAGCGTTCCGAAGAAATCTCCAAGGCTCAGGCTCAGGCATTCGATGCTCGTCAACCTCTTGATGAAGTAATGAAGGCTCTTAGTACACTTAATGAAAGAATCGACAACATCGGCTCTTCTGTAGAATCTTCTACAATCGCAAAATCCGCATCCAATGATTTCGAGGTCCCTTCTACGGCTGACCTTGGTAACATGTCATGGGATGAAGTTCACCAACTCGCTGGAGGATTATTCCGAGGCGAGTGAAACTCAATAACTAAGAAATGAAAATAAGGAGATGAAAAAAAATGGCACGAAATTACGTACGAACAGTTACTGATATGGAGAGATACTACTATGGCGCAGGAAACGCTATGGGTTACTCTTACTCAGGTAGCGAGTTATTGAAAGCAGACTCACCTATGATGTCTACAACCGCAGGAACCTACCAAGCAATCTATGGTCGCAAGGTATGGTCACAGTTGAACCAAGAGTTCAACGCATTCTCTATCATGCCAAAGCGTCCTTGGGACCGCAGTGGATGGAGAGTTATCACTGACAAGCCTAACGCAGGAGTTGTCCACGGTGGAATTGCAGAGAACGGTACACTACCTGAAACTGTAAAGCCTACCTTCCAACACGTTGCTGCAAAGCCTAAGACAATCGCTCACTCATTCGATGTAAGCGAAGTCGCTGTTTTCCTTGCTGACAAGGATGACGGTATGGGTGACATGCGCTCAGTTCTTAAAGAAGAAATGGGTAAGCACCACGCTGAAATGGTTAACAAGATGCTTCTAACAGATGCTGAGGTTGTTGCAGGTAACAACTTTGAATCACTTGACCGAATCACTGGAAACGACGGTGGTGCATCCGGTGGACTAACATCTATGGAAACTGGCGGCTCAGAAGGTACAGACCACTGTGGCGCTAACGACCTTGACATCTACAGCATTGACCGAAATGCAAACGCATGGTCTAACGCTGTTGTAAACTGTGGTAGTGATAGAGCATCCGGCAACCGCCGTACTATGTCACTTGACCAACTAGATGACACATTCCAGCGAATGTGGGAACTTGGTGGTAATCCAAAGGTTATCCTAACTGGATATGACACTCTAATGAGACTACAGCAATTGCTACAGGCTCAGCAAAGGTTCATGGAAGAAAAGAGAGTTACACCTACCTACAACGGTGTTAAAGGTGTACCGGGTATCGAAGCAGGTTTCATTGTAGCAACCTACAACGGTGTCCCAATTATTCCTTCTAAGGACGTTGAAAAGGATGGTATCAGTAGAATGTACTTCCTTGACACTGATTATCTATACTTCTCTACAGCAATACCTACTCAATACTTTGAGTCAGGTATCGAGACTGGCGACCCGTTCGCAATCAACAGACTAGGACAGGAAGGACTTTACCGTACAATGGGTGAAGTTTGGACTACCTTCTTCCGTGCTCAGGGTAGCGTAAGGGACTTGAAGTGATGTGGAGATTAGGAATTAAAATAAGGAGATGATGAATAATGGCAACAGAATTAACAGCAACAGCAGCAGGTGGCAGCCTAACAGCAGCAGTAACAGGCGCATGGGAACTAAGAGCAGGGTCACACGACTCATCAGAATGGCTCGACGGTGCAGCAGATGTATCTTACCCCGGTGGTGGACCGGGAACTTTCAACGCTTCTAACAGCGATGGAGCAAACGGGTATGACCCAGCACCTAAGATGGCTATCCTAACTTTAGGAACAATAGCAGACAGTAACACAGTAACGCTTGCAGGTGGCATCAGTGCAATCACTGGAGCGTTTATGACTACTTTCACAGCAAACAACGGTCAAACCGCTGGACTTTCATTCAGTGGTAAAGTCATTACTTTGGAAGCAACAGGTGCAGTTACCAGCGGTCAAGTTCTAGTGTTTTACTCTTGAGGTGCTTTAAGTGCCTATAGTAACATATATTGGGCGCTCTCATCAACGAAGAGCGACTGATTCAAAGATGAGAGATTGGGAGCAGAATAGACCAGTCGAAGTTACTTCGGCTTGGCTTGACCACTACGCCCCTCGTCTAGGAGAAGAAGACTTCAGAATAGAAGGTTGGTCAGCAGATGATGCTGAAGCACGTAGCACTACCGATAAAGGTGGAGACGGAATACCTGATGAAGGATGGGCTCGTAAAGACATAGCAAAGTGGTTAGCCACTTATGATATTAAACCAAGAGGGTATGCAACCAAGACTCAATTACTTGAGTTAGTTGAAACTGTAATGGGACCTGATGGGGTCGCTGAAACAGAAGAATTGGTAGCAGAATCTCAAGAAGAAGAAACTCAAAAAGGAGATGAAGAATAATGGCAGTAACGATAGACCCAAGACCGACATATTTCGGTGACAGAATGATAGTAACAGGAACTTATGGTGCAGGAGATGCAGCAATAGATTTGAGTGGCGTACTAGCAAGTATTGACTTCGCTGGTGCAAACCCATCGGGTGTATTTGCAGTAGAAGCAATTGGAGATACAGGCGGCGGTAGCGGCGGTACTCAGACTGTAGCATTTGCCCCTCAAGTAAGAATTGACGGCACTACACTACGAATAGCATCCGGTAGTTTTGACATAAGTGACTTTGACTCTACAGATACTTCAGGATTAGCACCTGCATTCGCTGGAACATTTATCGCAATTGGTCGCCGTTCTTGAGGTGACTAATCATGGCTAACTTAACACCTAAGTACAAGGTAGTAGGTCCTTTTGCTCCAGTAGAGTTCAGTACACCTGATGATTTAACAACCGCTATTGAAACAGCAGTTGGTACAATAGGTGATGCTTCTTCTACCACCAGTTTAATTGCATCTGACCCCATAACGGTCTTAGGTAACATTTACATTATTGTAGCCTATGTCTGAGTGTGAGGGAGATGAATGGGCTTAGAGATTTCAACTATTGACTTCGACGACATTAGTCGTTTTCAGAAACAGGCTTTACGTTCAGATGTAAGTATGGATTTGTCAGCGTTTGTTGACCCCGATAATCCACTGAAAGGCATTACAAATGAACAGCGTAATCGCAATAGCGAGGCTGCTGATATACTCAATATAGGTTCAGGTACAAGGTGTACACACTGTGGTATGCTCCATTTCCTATGGCGTGAGTCATGTGGTGCTTGTAAGAAACCTATGGAATATAATCTTGCTACTAGGAATGAGGAGGCTCGTGAGTAATGCCTTCAGTATACAGTCCGGGTGAAGGCGAAACTCGCCCTCTTAATCCCAGTGATACTGTGTACACTACTCCTCAAAAGGTGGCAGATTACCTTGGTATCGGGCCACAAGAACCAGTTGCTACATCAGCAGATTCTGTATCAGACGGTGTATTTATCACTGGTGAAGACTATCGTAGATGCGGCACTGAAGTAGATGATACTATTCTTATCTACAGTGATGCTAACCCACTTGGTGTTGAAAAAACAGTTACTGCTATCGCTAATGGCGGGACAAGTGGGGTCAAATTAACATTCACAGGGTCTTTTACTCATGCTGACTTTGAGGCCGCTGATAACACATACGTGCAGAATCTAGCATCTTTTACTAACGCTAAAGTTGGAAGACAGCGTGGTGTTACTAAGGCTATTGTGCAAAATCGTATTCGTGAAGTACAGGATAAGATTGACAACATCACTCACAATGCTTGGCGACCTTACTTAGTGTCGGCTGAGTACATCAATTTCGATACTTACAAACCGTATCGCCGTCGATACTATACAGATTATGTTGGAACTGCTCCGCTTCTATTCCGTAATGTTCAGCAGATTCTAAGACTAGAACTATGGCAAGGTGATGACTATCGTGAGATAGGTGCTGCTGAGGCTCGTGTTGCTATACCTGATGACCCTAGAAGCGTAAGCGGGTCATTAGTATTCAGTCCGGGTAATGGTAGTGCTGCTGTATTAACAGCAGGTACTACTACTACTCAATGGCGTGCTGACTTTGACGCTGGGACCACTGCTCAGAATCTTGCTGATTTAATCAACAAAGAGGATAGAGTTAGTAAAGGAGCAGTTGAGTTCAGCCCTGCATTTACATTAGAAGGTAGCACTAGTAACATAAGCGTGAATAACGAGTTCTTCGCTTCTGCTAATTCTGACTATGGGACAGGTGTCGTTAAAATAACCAGTAGAAGACCAGTCAAGGCTGGAGAAACGTGTAGCATCGTCTCTACAGACAGCACAGTGTCTATTTCGCAGACTCAAGTTAACACAGCCACTGTTAGTGGTGTTGTCTCTACTACAATCACTGTAGATTCAGCCGATGGTTTCGCTCCTGCTGGAGTCTGTAAAGATGCTAGTGGTGATGTTTTCAGGTACACTGGTACTACCGCTACAACATTTACTGGTTGTGTGATTGTAGTTGGAAGCGCTCTTAGTGATATTAGTGGTGAAATCACTCAGCATACTCTACAAGTTGACTTACAGGGCGGAAGTGCTAGTGGAGACAATGCTCGTTTGCGTGACTGGTGGATGGACTATGAAACTGGCATCATCTACTTCAACAACTCATATCCATTCTTTGAGTGGAACGCTATCAAAGTTTCTTATATCTATGGTGAGCGTTATCTTGAGAAGGCTATAGAAGAAGTTGCTACGAAGATGGTAGTAATTGACCTACTAATGTCCGATGACCGTACTGTGTTGTTACCTGAAGGGAGTAGTAATATCGACTTAACCGCTAAGGTACAGTTACTACAATCAGAAATTGATAAGATTCTTCCACGTTATCAAGAAATGGTTCTCTTTGAGTGATGTAAATGCCTAAAGATGAGTTTGATGAGTTGATGGATGACCATTTCACTTCTGAAATGCTAAAACCTTCTTATCAAAAAGAACTTCATCAACTAGTAACTCAGTCACCTGAGAGTTTTCGTAGAGTTGTTGAGCAACAAGAATTGGGTCTTGATGGTATAAATAAAAACGAGGCGGGTGAATATGAGCAACGTGGTAGTTCTCCCGACCCCATTGTTCTTAAAGCAGCATTGGATAGGGTGGATAAGCGGATGCTTAGAGAATCACCGGCTTTGATAACTCACAAATTAAAGTTCATGGGTGGGAATCTAGTACCGGATAAGAAAGCGTACGAGAGGGAGGTCAGGTAATGGTAGCAACATGGACTGAATCTATCGACGTTATCCTAGATGTATTAGGTGATTGGAATCGTGCTAATACTTCAAACATTAAACCCATAATAGCAGACATCGCTACTACTTCTCCTGAGCGTGGTAAGCGCATAGATATGAAAAAGTCCGACTACATTCTATGTTATGAGACGGCGCACAATGAAGAAGCGCCTGAATTACTCTATGATTTCGTGACAACACGTGTAAATATCACAGTTGATTTACGAACTACCAAATCTCGCAAGCACATGCAAGCGATGGAAAACGAGGTACGTCGCCTCATTCATACAAAGCGCAAAGGTGATGGTACGTCCTTTGACCGCCTTGTTTTCAAGACTCGTACGGACCTTTCAGACCGTACAAAACATCTTTTTCGCAAGACCTTCCAAATAGAAGTAGTTATCTTTGCGGAGTTAGTGCCATAAGGTGAGCCGAATGCCGTCAACAGTCTATAAGGGAGATTTAACCGAGATTTCTTTCGGTCACGAAACATCATTACAACTAGCACATAACTATGATGCTGGTAATTCTTTTACATTTGAACATGAGGCTACTGACCCTGCTACTGGGACCAGCACAATACGCTTGGCTAATGGTGCTGCCAACACTCCTGTTGAGAGTGGAGTGCTTCAACTACCACGTGGTATGCTGGTTGGTGCAAAATTAAGCATCATAGGAGGAAGTAACTTTACAGCAGACGATGCTGCTTCAACTGGTAAGATTTTCACTGTAGTGCAACATCACACTGGGACTGGTGGGAGTGCTGTTGAAACTGACTTTGTAGTCACTCCCGCTCTTTCCACAGGCACAGGTATAGTTAGTAGCACAGACGATGCTCTTCATTTCCATGCCTTTACTCTACCATCTGTTGATGTGAATATGGGTTACCATGATACCCCTAACGCTTCTAGTGAGTCAGTGCTTACTGACCAATTCCTCGGCCTTGCTGCTACTGTTACACTCCCTGAGACAAAGGTGGACTTGAAGCGCTATCATGTAGTTGGGCTTGGGCGTGATGTAGCAGTGCAAGTACCCGGTCGGTTTGTCAATGAAGGGGGCTCGTTTGAGGTCAACATGCACAACCCACGTTGGCTCTACTATTGTCTCGGTATGGAGGCAATTGATGTTGGTACAGAATATGACAGTCTTTGTAATACAGATAACGACTTCAAATTGAACGGTGCCACAAAAGTTGGAGCGTCAACAATCATTTATGATGGGACAAACGCTCCTCCTAACTTTGGTGCAGGTGGTAGCGACCCAGTTGTAGCAGGTGATTATGTTATTATTAAAAATACAATCAATGGTGGTAGCGCTGACAGCACAGCGGTTGCTGATGTAATCACATACGATGCCCCTGATAGTGGTAGTGTTTTTGGTGCTGTTAGTAACCCGGAAACAACATATTTTGACCAAACTCAAACAAGTGAAATCCGCCGTATTGTAGCAATCACAGCAACACATATTTTCCTAGATGATGGATTATTATTCCCACATTCGGACAACACTGACATCAAGTTTGCTAGATTCAATAGTGGCTCTACTCAAGGTAGCCCTGACCGTGCTTCAAGTGGCACTCTAACCAATGGTGTTACACGCCTTCTATATTCTCGTAGTAGCATACCTTCTTTCGCTATGGAAGTTAGCATTCGTCGTCGTGATAGTGACGGCTCTGTAGACAATGTGGCTGACGGTGGTGCAACAGATACAAAGCAACTTACTCGTGTATTCCGTGGATGTAAGGTAAAGGACTTCAGCCTAACTGCTGATACCGATGCTGCATTAAGACTAACAGTGAACTTTGATTCTGCTCTATGTTATACTGACACAGGTCGTCTTGAAGATGTCTCAACTAAAGGTGACAGATACAATGCTCACCGTATGTTTGAAGACACCGCTAATACAGACGCTAAGCGTAAAGAGTCCGGTATTGAAAAGGGCACACAAAAACCATACATGTTCTACAACGGTACAATTGATGTTGCTGGAGTAAGAGTAGGTCAAGTAGTATCTTTCACTTTGAACGGCTCTACTGGAGTACAACAGTTTTACACAATCAACGGTGCTCCTACTACAGATGCTGCTACTGACCAAGTACCATTCGCAGGTGCTCGTAACGCTTCTATTGCAGTTGAAGGTAAGACTGAATACAGTATGGATATGGAAATTATAGTAGACGACCCTATCTTTTACCATAAAATGCGTAGAGGAGTAGACCACGATGCCACTACTGCTAATATGATTAGATTATCATTTAGTAAAGCAGGTACTGGAGGTACACGTGAACGCATTGACATTCTACTCGATGATTACGTTATTATAGAAGCGCCGCTTCCTATTCCTGAAGATAAAGGGCCTATCCGTGCTCCTTTGAAAATTATGCCTAAAGCCATCCGTGTGATTTCAAGAGACACGCTATTCCATTGTTGAGGTGACCAAGTATGCCAACTCCATCAGAATGCGTAAATAAATACCGTCGTTTATCTAACGAAGACTTTGCTATTTGGTATGGGCATACTTTAGGCATAGGCTCAGGGTTATCGGTATGTTTGGCAAATCGTCGTACACGAAAGGGTATTCAATCAGGTATAGATGCTTTAGTCCCTGCTCCTGTAGTAGAGGTTGAATCTGTAGAAGACATCCCTAATTCACAAGACTTCCCTTCTGATTTATCATACGATGCTATGTCGTTAAATGAACTCCGAGAGGAGTGTAAAAACCGTGAATTGCCTGTTTCCGGTACAAAGGCTCAGTTGAGCCTACGCTTGAAGCGTGACGATGAAGGTATATCCGAGTCCCTGACTGAAACTGAAGCCCCCGAGGAATCGGCTGCTGAAGTTGAGTCGGACACCCCCGCTGAAGAAGCGGCTGTGACCATAGGTGAGACAAATGCCGAAAATATCGAACAAGAATCTATTACTGAGACAGAAGAATGAGCAAAAACACGAAATACCTGTAGACGATGATGAAATCATGGTTGTCTATGTTAGGGATATTTCTTTCTTTGATGTTCAGAAATCTGCTCAAGAATTACTCACAATCGGTAAAGATGGCGGAATGTCTCTCGACCTAGAATCATATTGGAAGTACGCTTTTACTAATTGGATAGTCCGTACTGAACCTGAACTTTCTACTTCTGAATTACTAGACTTAAAAGGTCACATTGGTCAGCGCATAGCCGCTATTCTACCTAGTCCTGAGACAGTAGGTAAAATGTTACAGGGAGATTTTACGAAAGGCGACGCTTAGAGATTGAGAGTTTTCTCACTCGTAAGTTAGTCGCCACACCTGAAGACATAGAAATGCAATTAGAATTATGGGCTTACGTAGTAGCAACACATTACAGCATATCACTAAAAGAGGTACATGAAATGACCCCAGCGACATTCCAACAATCTCTCGCATGGGCGCTTGCTGGTAGGAATCAACAGGAAAAGCAAAAGAAGCGGCAGCGCCAAGAGTCAAAAAGCGGGGGTCGGGAGACTGTTTCTCTCGACTACGATTGGCTTGAATTGGAGGACTTTTGATGGTAGCACTAGCAGGTTTAACTACGGCTATGAGCGGATTAAGTTCCGCTGCTAGTGGACTTAGTGGTATCTTTTCTAGTTTAGGTGGTCTACTCAGTAGCATTGGAAGTGCTATAATGAGTGCTTTTGGTACTGCGATGGATTTTCTAAAAGAGAAGTTCCAAGCAATAAAGGACTGGTGGAATGACAATATACAGCCTATTTTCGATGAGTTTTGGGAGTATGTAGGTCCCACCATAATGGCAATATGGGAGTCGTTTAGTGCTTTAGGAACGGGTGCTATTGACTTAGTAGTAGGGGCATTCAACCTACTAGTAGAGGGTGCTGAAATAGCATGGGAAGGTTTAACCTCGGGTATGTCGTTTATGTGGAATGGTTTAGTAATGCCTATTTTTGAAATGTTTTCTGCACTTTTTAGCGGAGTTATTGCTCTTGCTACTGGGGATTGGAAAGGGTTTATTGATGCTGCTAAAGACTATTGGAATGATGGTGTTGTACCTCTTGTTGACTATTTCATAACCCCATTCTTAATTGGATTAGACGCTCTTGGGACAGCATGGGATTTCTTAGTAGACCTTATGATGTCAGGATGGGACTTAGTAATGGGAGTCTTTGACTTCACTTGGAAGGACCTTTTACCTGATTGGAGTTGGAGTGATATTATTCCGGGTGCTTTAAGCGATTTCTTTTCACTAGATAATCTAAGTAATGTTTTCGACAGTCTTGCATCTACGTTTGATGCAGTAATACAGCCAATTAAAGATGCAATAAATGATTTTATCATTGACACTCTCAATGACGTAACAGGATATGAATTACCCATTATAGGTGAAAGTCTTAGGAGTATGACTGGTGTAGATAAAATCCCTCAACTTGCTGAAGGTGGAATTGCTAGTGGGCCTATGAGTGGCTACCCTGCTGTGTTACACGGTACTGAAGCAGTAGTCCCTCTATCAGGTGGTCGCTCTATCCCTGTGGAAATGAAAGGCGGCGGTGGGAAAGGTAACACCTTCAATATCACTATCAACCCAAGTGGTATTACAGACCGCACTGACAAGCGTGAACTCGCTCGCACTATGGGTAACATGATTCAACAAGAAATATCACGTGCTATGGGTGGCACTACTATGAGAGGGAGGATGTAATCATGGGTGATGGATATGGCTCTCCGATTAGGTTACACTTTGAAGACCCTGAAAGAATGGCGGAAGCCGGTTACGAAGATGGTATGGAATTACAGGCTTTGAGTATAGCCCTGTCTGTAGAAAGAAAGGTAGGTGGTATGAGTCTACCTTATTTTGGAGGTCAACGTCTAGGGATAGATATGAATCGTTCTAATTCTACTATTATCATTGAAGGGATTTTTACAGATGATGACTTGAGTAGAAGAGGAATATCTGCTAAATCTGCATCAGCGGTGATAGATTTTGGATATTTGATGAAAAATGCTAGAGCGGTAGGTGGTATTACAGATATAACTAATAATCATATAGCCCTTTTAGCAAATAGCGATGGTAACGCTTCAGCCGACCACGGATTTTTGAAATTAAAAGGACAAGATGGGACTACACACACTATATCATTTCAAAAAGATAACGGGGGTTCAGTAGGGTACGTGAGTGCTCAAACTGTTAGAGTTAAAAATATCACTGGTAGTGGCACATACATTACCCCTGCTCAATTGGCTACTGCTGTAGCAACTGCTATAGCGGCTATTAGTGGTAGTCCCTTTACAACTTCCATATCTGCCTCAGATGCTCCTAATGGTGGAGATGCTAAACTTACAATTACGCAAAGCACTTCCGGCTCTATGACAGCGGAGTCTTCTGTTAAGTTTGAAAACAATGGTAATAATGAACCCTATAACGAACTCTTTACAGGTGGTAGAAATGCTTCTAATACTGGAGGTAAGTCAGCCGGTGACAAAGTGCAGGACTTGTATGGTATACTTCACAATACAGGTAGAGGCGGCGTTGCGTCAGGTATTATGAGGGGTGTTGTTGGTACAATTTCCAACACTTTAGCAATCATAGCAACTGCGGGGGCTGCACTAGAGCAAGGTATGTTAAGTTCAGCATTAAGGGAGGATATTTTAGGTGATTATCCTATAGGTATTCAGATTCCATATAACTCTATGATAACAGCACCCGATGGTAAAAAATACGCTGCTAGAAACTTCTTAGTTCCTACTGGGACTGTGGGTATTAATGATAAAATGTCACATACTAATGATAATGCGGCTGGTGTAGATTTTAAAGAGTCTGATAAAACAACTGGAATTAAGGGCGCTGTACAAAAGTTCGATGTCGCTTACAGTGCTGCTGAAGAGCACTACACTTATCAGATGGTCTTTGTACCAATAGACTTCCTAGGTTGAGGTGAAATAATGCCGATAATGTTACAATCCAACCACGCACTTTTCTTTGATGGTGTAAGCGACGGTGTCATTATCCCTCAAGGTGTATTTAGTAAACTAGGTAGAGATAACTCAGACGGTGAAAGAAACGCCTCTGACATAATAAGTGAATCTTCTCAAGGCGCTAGAGTAAACAGCGTAATTAGTGACGCATTAGGTAAAGAAATAGCAATAGAAGCATGGGTTACTCCTGACTGCGGTGGTGTGATACTTCAGAAATCATCTCAATTTTGTTTGAAACTAGGTAATGTAGATACACCCGGACCAGCATCTTTTGAGGTAAATCTTCAAACTGATAATGGTTTTAGAAAAGTCATAATTTCCACAGCGAGAGAAATCTCAAACGGTTACGATGGTACTGTATATCCTAGTACAACTAACAATGGGTTTGAAGACTCTTTCAACCGCTTCGTAGGTTCTAAGGATGATGCTACTAATCTAAATATCAACCAAAGACCATTAATTCATATTGTTGCTAGTATGAGTAAGGGTGTAGTTAGTCTTCACATCAATGGTCAATTAATGGCTGAAGAGATAGTAGGTAGATGCTTTTTACCTGAATCAGATGACCACGTGTACATAGGTGGGGAAGGTGGTGAGTTCCGTGGAGTTATTGAAAGCGTTCACATAAGTTCTGTATTTTCAAATGAAATGATAACTCGTAACGCAGCCTTGGTTAACAACAATACTCTAGCGTTGTTTAGATTTGAAGAGCCTATAGAACCTGTAGAAGGAATCTACACTATCTCATCTATCGCATCGGCAAGTAATCTTTCAGCCATAAATATCAGTACAAGCGATGCTGCTTTATTAGCATCTAAACTAACTGGTAAAACTGTAACTAGCGGTACAATAGATTTTACAGCCACTCCTTACTCTTCAGGTAACTACAGTGTAGTTGATTACAAAACTGTACCCGGTACAAAAAACATCCGTGCTATACCTCATGTCCCATACAATCTTCTAATCAATCCCGGCTCTATAAATCGTGACACTCAAAAGCCAAATCAATCTCCACCTGAGCGTGTACGTTTACACAATATAAATGTCAGCACTGGGGCTATACTAGTAAGTAGTATTCACTTAGATTTTGACGGCTCTACTAATGGAGACGGGCTTAGACCAGTATTACATTCTCGTAGTAGTGGTACTGGTGATGATTACTTTGTAGTGGTTAGCGCCGACCTTTTACTAGACAATGGGTCGGGTAAGCCATATCAACCACCTCACTTAGCATCTCAACTTATTGATAGGACAGGTCAAATGGTGCTTGACGAAGGTCACTTTGAGCAACACGGTATTGTTTTCTCTAGTAGAATGGCTACGACTACTAACGATACGAATAACCCCTTTGCTGTTACATGGCCTACTACATTAGACGAATCATTTCAGATAGGACACTCAGGTAGACACATACTCAATCATGTTACAGGTCATCATTATCTCAGGAATATGCCGAGAGCGAGTGAAGAAAACTTAGACCAGCAATTTGGAAATGCTGATATTGTTGAGTTGATATATGACGGAGCGGCACAGGGTATAGAGAAGCAGTTCCCTATCAATAGTAAAATAGATTATTATCGAGATATTGCTCAAAGTAGAATAGTAGATATTACTTCATCTAGCACTGTCTCAGATTCGGTAGACAATGGATTAGCAGACCCTTCTAGGAAATTAATAGCAATCGGTGGTGGAGGCTTTAACCCAATGCCATTCGCTTTGAAAGGCCCCTTACCACTAAGTATAGATGATGTAGATGATAACATACGTAAACATCATCTTAGACCATCTAAGACTAGTAGAGTTGCTATTTTAGAAGTTGATTTATCATCATACAATTTAGCATCATATGTTGAAATACATTACAATGCGATTGATTTTACTGGTGTAAGCATGGGTAAAACCACACCAATGTTAATGGTCGAAAAAACTGTCCCTGCCGCTAACCACTTACTTACAGGGACTACATACGTAATAGATGCCATTGAAGCATCTTTGGCTAGTGGTAAGATTCTACATGCACCGGGTGGTATCATTGAGATTTCTGCTCCTGTTCAAGGTGATTTAGCAACAGCGTCATTCACTCATTCTTTGGTTGGGGATAACAGTGAAGGTTTTGAAAGTGACTCAGAACTAGATGAAAGATACACTCCTCAAAACTATACAACGATGACTACTGAACCAAGAAGACCTCCTCAAAATATAGCAGCATCACATACCTCTAAAGAAAGTCACGAATCTGTTTTCCATCACTTGATGATAGAGGTTAGTAACGCAGGTAAGTTTAGCGCATCACCAAGACCTTCAGCATCAACTAGTTCGGGTGCTGCTGGTGAGTTCGATATAGCGATAGCAGCATCTGCTGGGCCTGTACATGAAATGTTTGACATAATAGACAATCATGCTACTACGACTCCGGGTGTACAACAACGCATTTACGTACAACCATCTGACCGTAGTAGAACTGCTCAATTGAGACATGTAAAAACAGTAGCAGATAACGCAAATGATTCTCACTTTGCTAGTATAATGTACTTAATGACTAGAGGAAAACTACGTAGCATTATTGAAGAAGAGGGAGAAGATGGTGCAGAGAGGTTTACTACGGTAAAATGTGTCGGTATAAATGCAGCAATTATCAACAGAAACGTAGATGAAATAGGTTCAGGAAGCCCTGACTCACACGTAGTCAAAGAGATAGACCCAAACGCCCCAGTGGTGACTGTTACGCTAGGAGGAGTAGGGCAAGGAGCGTATGATACAAACCCATCATTCGACCCAAGTACACTATCGAGGCTGCCTTATAACACAAGGTTTGGATTTTCTTGTCATGCTTTGTCTGTTCGTACAGACCGTGATACTACTGCTGGTGACCGTATTCAGTTCATTGAAGTGCGTGCTCTAAACAACAACTCTGAGGATTTGAAATCATGGGGTACATATCCGTTCCCAAAGAAGGGGCGGTTATTCTTGAAAAACGGGGCTAGTGCTGAGTACAACAGTAAAAATGGAGTAGCCTTTTTCTTTAGCGATGATGACGTTACAACTCTTACCAATAAATATGTGTTAAGCGATGGTAGTAACGTTGCTGATTTCTACGAGTGGGTTCTCAAAACAGGGCTTAGTTCAACAGCGGGTGCTGTTACTAGTGGAAACTCAGTCACGGCTTCAATTGGTGAAATAATACTAGGTGATGGTAATTTCTATGCAGAAAACGCCACCGCTGATGGCTCTACTGTTAACGATAGAATGTTTCAGTCAATGGACACCGTTACTCACGATTATCAGTTAGGTACTCAGTTCGCAAGTACACGTGCTTTAGTAGAGATACCTCTATTCAATGACCAGTTTTTCAAAGATATACCTAACGGAATACTACCGGGACCTGATAACTCTTTGAAGTTACATCTTGACCCTACAATGACAGCGCATACTTGGAATCCTTCACCTGTAGGAAGGCGTTATCAAGAAGTTTCACCTAGTGACCGCAGCGCACATTCCGCTTATGCTTATTCTCTATCACAGAATAATCATACTCGCAGCGCAAGTATTCAAGGAGAGGCACTTCTCGATACTACCCCAACTCCTGATGTTTACAAACTCTATGTTAGTAATCCTGATATATTTCCCGCTGCTGATATAGGTAGTGCCAAGTCTTACTTCTATGTAGATAAAGTACAGCGACATCAAAGAGCATTCTTACCGAATGGTGAGTGGATTATTTACAATAACGACCCTTCTAGTGATGGTTTTATACAGTTTGAAGATGCTACTTATGCTCATTCTGAAAAGTTCTTGGAAACACATCAGACAGGTATGCAACTGCTAGTAGGAGGAGGTTATCAAAGTGAAAGTTTAGTCCCTCTAGTTGGTAGTTTCCTAAACCCATCTTCTTCTATAGAAAGAAGGAGTGAATACTATCATGACTCTGCTAGTGTTAAAACTCAAGGTGGTAATGTAGATTATGGTCTACGTCAATATGTAAGTGCTGTTGAGTTTAAGGCAGGACCTACTACTAATCCTCATGCTGCCCGCATACAATCGGGTAGAGCACGAGGTCAAATTATAGGCGTAGAGCCAATTATGAATGGTAGTACCTTTACTGGCTTAGTAGTGTTAATCTTTTCAGAAGAAGACATTGAGCAATTTCCTAATGTGCAACCTAACATAGACAGTAACGGAAACGTTGTTTTTGAAACTGGAGATTATCACTACCTATTAGAAGCAACATCGCCTACTGGTAGCGTTAACAGATTTATTTACTGGGGAGACACTGCTGCTACATTCCCTCATTTAAGTGGAACACCGACAACTCCTGATGACTTCAGAAGTTCGATTATAGTTGAGGATATTTTTAACAAAGGTAGCACATTACCTAATTATTATGATGCAAATCACGCTGATTACATACTAGACCAAGAGGCAGTATTAGTAAAAAGAGGTTTTATGTTTGGGTTTGACCATGATAAGGATAGTTCAGCACTAGAAAATACACTTAATATCAGTGACACTTTCAGACCACCTACTGCTCGTCATCCGTGGACTATCAAACAACACGGCGCTGGTGGTCCTAGTCCATATATATCTACTACTTCTGTAATTGTCACAAATACAACTAGCGAGCGGTTATTACAATCAGATACTAATAGTCTTAATGTTCAGAAAGATGATTATGTTTACGCTGAGATTTTCAATACATCATCTTCTAGTATAACTGCTGTATACTTTATCGGTAGAGTTACTGTTATTGCTGAAGGACATGCTCAAAGCACGCCTTCATCTGATACAGTTTTAACTTTAGATGGAAGTATGACGAGCAGTATTGCTACCGCTATAAATAGCGCTATAAATGCAGCAGCAACTCAAGTCTATCTTAGAGTCGGATGTCATGATGTTATGAAAAATGATGATGAGGCTATTCTGAATAGAACTTGGTTATTCCCATATGCACCCGGTGGTTTACGTAAAGGTGACACTGTATGGGCTAACATGACTTACAATAACCCTCACGCTGTGGAGGGTTTATTCGCTAAAAGCCGTGGTGTATTGAATGAAGCCTTAGTGTGGAATAGTTTTAACGGTGGTAAGGGAAGTCTAGCAACTGAGGCTCGTGACAGTATTCCGCTTGAGAACTTCTTGATTGGTAATACCTGTAGAGAAACTGCTGAAAATTACATCCAGCACGTGAATAAGACAATTGAATTAAATTATGCAGAATTATTTGGCACTGAAAATAATGTTGCACCTCCTGTGGTTGCCTATCTCGACCCTGCTCTAAAGGGAGATGACCACGCTCGTGTCCTTCTTTACGACTGCGCCCATGACCGTGAGTTTATCGCATTCCAAGACTTACAAATGCAAGTTCAGAGCAGCCCAAAGGCAGCAGAAATTGGTTACCAAAGACACACTAGTGGGTATAATCTTGCTACAGGAGGTGACCAAATTGATTTGGTTACTCACAACATAGCATACAACGGTGCTAGTCAGAATGCTTTTATGACTCAAATTGATGTTGCTAATGGATTCCCAAGTCAAAACAAATATGTCCGTAGTACAATGCGTTCAAGATTTATGGAGAGCGCTTACGCTCATGATATTGCTAATAATTATTCAGCATCAAGTTTGGAGTCACCAATACTGGGTGCAGTAACATCATTAGTTAGTTTCTATCCCACTGGATTGAATGGTCAAGTTTATTCAAACGCCAGTGGATTAGCAACCACTACAACAGGTAGTGGTAGTGGTTTAACAGTAGATATTACTACTTCAAGTGGTGCTATAACAGCGGCTACAATTAACGCTGCTGGAACAGGTTATGTTCATGATGATGTAATCACAGTTACTCAATCAGGAGCAAGCGGTGGTAAGTTTAGAGTTAGATTAGCACCAGTAGGAGTTTCTACTAATCTTACTGCTTCTAATAGATTAACTCAGTATGGTAAGGGGCATGGTCACTTTGTACACACTGGTTATCATACAGGTGGAGCATTTAGTGAAAGAGCCATAGGAGATAGTATTTTACCTAGAACTGAAGATGCAGTTGTATTACCTTATTGGGCTAATGAACTACACGAATATAGTCGTAAAATAAGGTCCGGTTTAGATAATTTTGTAGCAAAATTAGTAATCCACCGTGAGGCTAAAACAGGGGCATCTATGCGTGACCCATCTACATTCTTTGATACTCCTGACGGTACTAGAGTTATCCCTGCATTCTTGGCCCTACGTGGTATACGTTCTAGTAGCCTCGACTTGTCAAACATGCGTGAGAATAGGTTACAGCATCTAAAACATTGGACTGATATGGATTTCACTAGAAGGCTATCAATAGACTGCGGTGAAATAGCAACACGTGATGGTGTTACCGATGTAGAGGCGGCTGCTCGTGAAGTTGTCAGAATGATTAACCAAGCGGGTGCTAAAAATGCTAGAACTAACAGTATCAGTGGAAAAACAGGGTCTGCTCACGACCCGGCAGTTTGGTGGGATGTAGATAAGGCACTTGATTCGCAAGATAATGGTAGTCATATGGGTTATTTTAGGGCTCATCTTGGTAGAGTAGTTCAAGACATTAAAGGTCGACAAGGATATTCAATAGTTATCCATAGCACTGTACCGGGCGCTACTGGTCGTAATTTCTGTGTATGGTTAGACAACGCTCGTGGTCAAGCACCATATCAACCTGAGTTCCTTATAGGTCATGGTGGAAGATTCAGAACTTTTTGGTGTCAACCTGATGAAATTAGCGGGGAAAATATGCACCCTGCGCCAATGCCGTTAAACAAACATGGCAGACCATTTGCGCCTATCACTAGTTTACGCCAGTATAGTTTACCTGACGAAACAGGAACTCAAATAAAATCCACCAATGATTTTGCTTTCCGTGGTGATGAAACATCTGACCCCATAAATAGGGCTATTTCAATGGTTACCGGCTCAGGTCAATCACATAATACAATTAACACTGAATCATTAGAAGTAGAGGGCTATGCTACTAACTTCACTGAGGGGTTAAAGGTAGGTACACAAGCAGTCGGAAGAGTCAATTTCGGTGGATTAGTTGCCGCTGGTGTACCCGGCTTCGCTCCTGATACTGGTGCTTGGGGATTCGGGCGTAGGGGAGATAATAGATTTACTAAAAAATACGGTGATGTTGCTATAACAAAGACCGGGAGTGAACTCGCAACTGCTTACAGCCCTTACGTTCCAGCCAGTCAAGTTTCTAATGACAGTATAGGCAACTCTCCATTATACGGTTTTGAGTTTAAAGACCACTTAGGAAATAGACATGGTATTCGTATAGTTTATCGTACAATGGATGAGAAGTTCATACTAGATGAAACACAGATTCCTGATACATTAGAGGATGAAATTGTAATCTACATAGATGACCGAGATGTAGGGCAGGGTGGCTTTACTATAGGTCATCACATGCACGGTTTAAGTGATGCAACTGGGCGTTTTGACCCTAATCCAACACACGCTACATTAGTGGGTTGGCGTGGTAATCGCTGGAATGGTGTTCCATCTGCTAATGCTGCTTATGATGTTAACATGTTTTATTCCGCTAGTAACAAAGTATTGGTTATTTCAATGGCTCATGGGCCCTACAATGTTTGTCCTCACCCTGACCCTCTAGGTTATATGGGGTTCCCAGTAGAAAACGGGCTTATACAGGTTTCAGACCCATTTAACCACGCAGATGCTAAAGGCTCTTTCGGTAACACATTTTCTTATACACATCGTAGTACAGAAGCATCTAGCGGTGGCGGTGTTTTAAAGGCTTATTTCTATGGAGTAGAGGGGGCTAATTTCAGCAGTAGTCAAATTACTACTGCTGGGGCTTTTGACGCTACAACTATCGCCCATGTCGCTAATGAGTTTGGAGCGAATACTGATTACATTAGAGCATTAATTTCATCTTGTGTAAATTGGACTAGTCTTGTAACTGATGAAGTTCTTGCTGCCGCTGTCACTGCTGCAATCAATATGAGAGGTCCAAACGTTCAGGATGGTACACCATTTGACTGTAGAGACTTCTTTGCTGCTGATGGTAGAACATTAGGAGAGTGGGGAGTTGCAGATGATGCAATACGTATTCGTGCATACAATCCTAGTAGGAACATTGAGCCTATTTCTAATTTCTTTTCAGCAAGTATTCATAGAGACATGGCTATACAATCAGCGCATATAGAACATGGCGATATTGAGAAAGTAGAACATGATGGAACTTTAGGTAGTAGTAATCGCTCGGCTACTGACGCACAAATTGATGCTGGTATAAGAGCAGAATGTGGTTACATCCCTCATACTATAGTGCAAATTGTTAGTAAGGGTAAAGGCTCTAATGGTAACACTCCATCTCCTGTATTAGTAGATTCTAAAAATGACCCAGTAGATACTGAAACTTGGAGTAGTAACTTAAACGGCGTTAGATTTATGGCCTATTCGGGTGACCACATTCTCCCTATGGTTAACAATCCAACTCTTGAGATTGATGAAATTACTGCTACTGATGTAATCCTTGATGCTGAGAATGAACTATGGCACTTCGTGCGTCCTGCTGGTAGCGAAGGTGCATCTGTTAGTGATGGCTCCAGCGCTATTGCTAAAATAGCATCATTCGGTGATAAGTCGTTATTTTCTTATAGACAAGATACAGCGTTTGTTACTAGTGAAAATGGGGCAAACTCGCAGACTAAATTAGATATTATTACTAAGAGTGATGATTTCCCTACAGTATCAGCATCAGCAGCAGACGTTGCTCAACGCTTTGCTGACCATAGATGCTTTACTACTGCTGGTTTCCGTGTGTTAGGTAGTCTATACTCAACACCACAAGTATTCTTCCGTGGTGGCAGAGATAGCAGCGACCATTGGGTTCCATTATTCTTTGGTGGTGGCTTCAGTGGTGTCACTATAGACATCAATGATGGGACTAAGAATGACTACAGTGACAAATATACACACCCATATGCGAATGGACCTAATGGTGTTACTGGTATACAAAATGCAAATGAGACACTGTCATCGTTTTCATCAATAGACTGTAACGCTATAATGGCTTTCTTCCCCGGTACTGCTTTATTAAACCAGCATCGAGGTAGCCTCAATCCACCCTTCTTCAACAAAGACAACGTGCTTAGCCCTGATTTGAAGAACGGTAATCAAGCGGTGAATGCTACTCATCCTAGTGCCGCTCCTTATGTAAGAGGAGTGCATATACAAGTTCCTACTCCGCTAGTTCTACGCTTTGCTCATCCTACTGCTCGCTATAGCGACCACGTGACTGGTACTGAAAACAAAACTACTTTCATGATTTATGGCCCCGGACAAGCGTTCCCGTATACTCAAGAAGTTGCTACTCCTGTCAACACATTTGAGCCGCATCCCGGTAGAGCGATTACAGTTGGTAACGGCTGGTCATCAGTACCTATACACACAGGAGCAAATCAAAGATTCATGCCTAATCATATTACTAATGATAGTGCAGACTATATGCCTGAAAAATCAGCGTATCAACTGGCTCGTGGGCGTTTTCATTGGAGGCAGACTTTGAACTGGGAGCCGCCTCAAGGTAAGCCAAATGTAGCGATTCTAAAACAAAGACCTGAGTCAGGTCGAATGTATGGTGAAATGTTTACATCGGGTGTGAGTAACGTATCAGCGGCTGAGATTCATGATTATAGAAGAGTACACCCTATGAGACACGCTGTATTTATGGGAGGCTCTATGGCGAGCAACTCAGAGTGGTGTTTCCATATGGATGGTGGGTATCATCCCGGTGGCTCTTGGGTAGATAATCAGATTACTTTTAACCCGCCTCAATCTGCTCGAAATAATAATACTAGGGTCGCAAAAAACAGCGGTGATGAATTACACCCTACTGCATTCCGTGTTGCTGGTCCTTTAACGACTAAAGT
>Ga0098038_1000115_pt1 | contig 33325 bp, 41 predicted proteins | sample 5B_taG_FD_75051 | JGI IMG/M metagenome (GOLD analysis project Ga0098038, IMG submission 75051) | Marine viral communities from the Subarctic Pacific Ocean - 5B_ETSP_OMZ_AT15132_CsCl metaG | ecosystem: Environmental > Aquatic > Marine > Oceanic | place: Pacific Ocean | collected 2015-01-08 | reverse complement strand
CGATAACATCATCACCGAGAGTGGGTTTGGGTTTTGTAGAGGCGGTTACACCTATCTCAAGTGCCGCCTGTCCTTTTCCACCCTCACCACCACCAACGTCAGTAGTCGCACCATCAGATTTCAGATTTACAATAGTCTGCCCGAACGCACCCGCTTCACCACCGGGAGCAACCATAAACAAACCTCTAGCGAGTTTTGTAGTGGAGTTGAGGTCTGATCCACGAAGTTCCATCTCGTAGTGGTGGTTACCTTCGGGTAGTTCCTGTGCAATTTCAGAATCTAACTGGAAAACAATAGATCCATTTGTGGATGTATAGCCATTGCCCGAGAACCCAAAGTTTAGTGCTAGGAAACCATTACCGAATGTTCCATCAGTTCGATTGGTGAATCCTCTACCTCCGGTTGCGTATGCGGCATGGGCATCACTAATCGAACCATCAGAGTCGATGGTAGATCCAGAGACTTCAAGGATTTTATCGTCGTTGAATGGAGACCGTTTGACATCAAGTCTACCAATGTAGTTACTTAGATCTACTCCGGTAGCACCGCCGGGAAACCAATCAAATTGGTAAGCGACAGCGTTTCCTTTGATAATATGCAAATCTACATTGGCTGGATTATTACCTCTACGCGACATACAGTCTCCATTCTTTGTTTGCTCGCTATTCTATTTAGGAAACGAGGCAATCCCAAGAAAACGGAAATTGTGGTCTAATCAGTTCTCCAATAGCATGTGCATATTGTCGGATCTCCCATTGGGCATGTTCATCGATTCTTTGCTTATAGAATCGAGCATACGCGGCAAGGGATCCAGTCCAATACCACTCAGTGTACATTGCTTGCGGAAGAACGAATCTAGCCTGTTCTGGAGCAACACCCTTTTCGATTAGACTTTCGTATGCACGAAGACACTCATGGATTGCAAGGTGATATTCAGCATCGATATTAGGTTCGTTTGCCTTTGCGTTGTAGTCTAGAAGACCATCAGATCCTTGCTTTGCACCATCTGTTGGTGCAGCACGCCATTCTGGAAAGTAGAAGTCTGGTTCGAACGAAACATAACGTCTACTGATTTCATTTTCTACAAACCCTTGCTTGTGCTTGAAGAATTGTGTTCGGATCGAGATTGGTGCCTTGATCCGAAGCATAATCTGTGGGTGTGCAAATGGAGTCCAGTGATTATGCTTCGCAAGATAGCGAATTAGTTTCTGGTCTTTATCTTTGAGTTGTTGGAGATCTTCGGTATGATATCGAGACTGTGTTTTGCTGAGTCTCTTTTCTGCCTCTTCATCTACTCCCCAGTCAGTCTCCTTAGCAAAGGAAACTCGGGCAGCATTACAAACTGTCAAGTCAGATCCCATACAATCGACGAGATCTACCTTACCACAATCAAGTACGTCCATAAATTAGCCTTTCGCATATTGGACAATAAGCACAATCAAAAGTGAAGCGGCGAGACCAACCATCAACTTCAAGAAGTCTTTGCTGACCATCGGGAATACCTTCTTCACACTATCTTTATTACGGAAGGATGCAATCGCAAGTTCTCGTCCCGTAAGAAGTCCAACGAACACCCAAGTAGTGGACATTGGAATATCATTCATTTCCTTGAAGATGTACAACACAATGAAGTAGAACAAGTCAATCAAGGTTGCAGAGCGAACATATTTGGTGTTCTTCTTTTCAAGAACAATCTGCTGAATCTTACCACCTCGATGTTGCAGCATCCAACCAAGTCCCCCGACAAACACAACAGAGATGATGAGCATCACCTCTTCAGAAAGTTGTCGAGGCAGGAAGACTGCGATGTTTGCCATATCATGAGACAACCAAGTCCACCAAAGGAAAGCAGTTGTCACCCACTGTGCAACTTTCCATTTCACTTTGTTTGACTCTTTGACTGGTTTACCTTCGTCAAGAAGGCGGGTGAGTGTAATCCAAATTACATAAGCGGCAACACCGGCAACACAATACCCCATCATAGACTTCATCAGGACTTTCTCTAGCACCACCGTGGACGCGAACGCAGAAAGAACCAAGAATGATGTTGATACAGGAATACCGAAACGAGTGAGAATCAATAGGACTGCTGGTGCGAGTGCTTGATACCACTCTACTCCCGCAAACGGAATCTTGTTGAGTCTGCCGTATGAAATACTTCCATCATAGGCATACCATCCGTACCAGATTGCGAACAGAAGAACGGAACCTGCAAAGCCCCACATGATCTTCCAGTTTACTTTTCTGTTGCTTGCGATCCATGTTCCAAGAGTTTGGATTGAGTCGTTTGCAATTACACTATAAGCGGCGAGGAGAAACCCCACCCACATCCATAACGAAATATCACTCACATCAAATTCCTTATGATTTAGATCTTCATAAAGGCATGTTTGCCATCTAGTTTATTGTTGACCCACAGTTGGTTGTATCCAACAATCCCAACAAGGGTAAAGTCTTCCTGTATAAGTTCGAAACCGGGGTGGGCATCATCCCAGTGACCCAACTGGGTCATGAATTCCATCCACAGGAATTTTGTGTGTTCCTTGAGTGTAGTCAAAGCACCCTCAAGGAACTCTTTCTCTCCGCCGTTTACATCAACGTGTATGAAGTCGATCATGTCAACGTCATCTTGCTGTTCAAACCATGTATCTAATTTGAGGGATGGGACTTTCGTTTCTTCGAATCCAACGTGTTTATGGTGAATCATGTGACCGCGAGGAAACTTGATTGTTCCTGATGGTGCATTCTCATTGGTTTCAATTATTCTACTCTGATACCAAGTTAGTTCGCCATCAACATTAGATACCGCAGACTCGATCAAAGTCATGTGTCCATCTTCGATGAGTGCCTTGTGGTCTTTCTTGTAGCAGTAAGCAATTTTTGGATCTGCCTCGAAAGAGAATACACGACACCTATCCCTACCAACATCATCAAGATATGCTGCCCCGTCGAGTCCGTTGTAGCAACCAACGTCGAGGACTACAAAGTCTTTATCTTGACTAAACCAATCTCTAGTTTGAATGGCTTCTGTTAGTGTGGGATTTTCCTCAAGGGGGTGACTCTCAGTGCTGCCGCCCAGCGTTTCTTCCGCAAATATATCTGCTGTTCCATCTTCGTTGACACGCATTAGTCACCAACTCTCCATCTTCCAAGGGCAAGCATACCACTCAGTTTCATGTGTGTATTTTGATCGATCTGCTTTTCGATCTCTCGCTTGGACATACCACCGAGAATCATATCATTCACATCCTTGAACACATTACTTCGTGGCCAGATACACACTTTGTGTCCGATCTCAAGAAGTCTTTCCATCAAGTTTGCGATTTGCCTATTACGAGGCTCATTGTCGAGGACGAATACCATGTCAGATGATTTGAGATGATCTGGAACATTTCCAACACCACCAGCACCAACCATAGCAACTGAGTTGTTTAGGAAGAGACTATCAATCGGTCCCTCAACGACATAGATTCGCTTGGAAGGATTGACTCTCCATTGACCGTACCATAGTCGGTCGGATTCTCTGTTGGACTTGACCGTTAGATATCGAACACCACCTTTGGTAAATCCCTCGCGGTCGGCAGAACCAGTCATAGATCTCAACTCAAGAGTTCTACCCTGTGCTGCAACCACATTGCCCTTCTTGTCGAAAAAAGGCAAAACCAATCGTTGATCAAACTCAATATAGCGAGCATCAGGATCGATTGACTTTGCAACCTTTCCCCAGTCTTTTGCATAGTACAGATACTTGTACATCTTTCTGGGAATCATTCGATGATCACAGAACATTCTGGCAGTGTGATCTGAATTCAAATCAGCAACACATACCATGTGTTTGAAGTTATCTCTCGGTTTGGGTTCTTTCTCCTTGAAGAACATGTCGTTCACTCCGGTGGTGATTGAGGATGAGTTATTTGGTGACGAACGATAGCGTTCGAGTCTATACTGTGAATGTAAAGTTGGTGAGTGCATTTCTAAAAATCGAGATAGAGATACACTAGCACCACAGTTATGACACTTGTAGTTATACTTACCTTTGACCTCATAGAAGAAACCCCTACACTTGTTTTGGTTCTTCTGTGAGTCGCCACAAAGTGGGCATCGGCAGTTTGCTAAGTTGTCTTTCTTCCACTTGAACCTATCAAGAGTTGGAGAGACAAGGTTGATATATTTTTTGTCCACATACGAGTTCATAACGAAGTTCATTGTTAGTCAATCATTTCCTTCTCGTCTTGCTCTTTTTGTTCGGCAATCCACTTATCAGCCCACTCTTTCCACTCATTGAGTTCCTCTTGATCAATCTTTGCTTTATCAGTCGATCTGGAACTCTGTGAACTGTGCTTTCTTGAATTTGCTGTCATAATCGAAATCTCCATTTTGACCATTGTCTTGAGAGTTATCGTGAAGGGTTACATCGGAATCATCTACATCATACAGTTTCATTTTCGCTCTATTGATTCCAGTTACAAATCTCTTATTTGTAGTTACGTCATTATATCTATTCTTCAACTGCTTCACAAGAACCTGTCCATGCTCCTCTAGTTCCTCTGATGTCATCATCGCAAACATGAAGTCAGCAGTTTGAGGCAAACCGAATGACTCGCTGGTATCTTCGAGACCAACATCATTGCTTGAGAAACCTGTGCGGTTGGTTTGTGTTGCAGTGAAGATCGGAACATCATACTCAATCGCAAGTCCACGAAGTTCCTCCGCGATTGCCTTGATGATCGTGTATGAGTTGAAGTTGGATCCTGCCTTGAATCTGCTTGAGGCACAGATGTTGATGTAGTCGATGAAGATGATGTCAGGCGTGAACTTCTTCTTGAGTCGAAGTTCATCGAGGAGGTTCCTGAAGTGCTGTGCATTTGCAGTCGCAGTTGGATACTCCTTGACGATGAGTCGAGACTTGATGTTCTCTGTGACTCGCATCAGTTTCTTCTCATAGACCTTCTTGGTGAGGATCTTGAGATCATCGAGGGTAATGTCCATCAGGTTCGCATCGATGCGTTCTGCGATTCGCTCCTCTGCCATTTCACAAGTGATGTATAGAACATTCTTGCCTTGCGAGTAGCAGTGTGCGGCGTGGTGACACATGAACAGAGACTTACCAACATTGGTGCCTGCCATATTCACATTCAGGGTCTTCCGTGGAATACCACCATTCGTGACCTTGTTGAATCCTTCGAGATCAAACGGCATACGATCTTCGACCTTGTGATAGGACTCGAATCGGGACTCTGCATCGTACAAGTAATCGTGTCCAATGTTCGTATCGAAGGATACAGATAGTGCATCGGATAGGATAGAGGGCAGGGCGTTTGCTGTTTTATCCTTACTCTTTCCATCGATGATTTCAATGGACTGTAGGATCGCGTTATAGATCGCTTTGTCTTTACAGAACTTTTCTGTATGATCCACTAACCATGCGTTCTTGTCAGTCTCGACATCACCAGATTCAATATCATCGATTTTTTCAGAGGCAGACTTGAATTCACTTTCTGAAAGTGCGGTATCCTCGACGATAATTCTGAGAGCATCGATAGGTGGACATGTGTTGTACTCGGTGATGTGATCTCTCGTAGCACGGAAAATCACTTTATCCACATTTTCTTGGAAGTACGAATCACGCAGGAAAGGGACTACCTTCCTTGCATAGTCTTCATTCCGAATCAGATTCCGTAGAATTATTTTTTCCTGTGTGTCCATCGACATCCTCACTATCAAAGATCAGGTTATCAGTTTCAATCGAGTGATCAATGAGTTCTACAAGAACATCACCTAGAAACTCAACCAGTTCTGGAGTATTATCCTCTACATTGTTAGGATTGTCAAGTAGGATATACTCAAATTTCAAACCACATTCTTCTGAGTTTTCAATTGGTTCAAACCGAACAGGCCCATACGAAAGAACCAAGTTCTTGTATGGACCATCTTCGGTTATGCGAATCGCCTCCTCTTGTTCACGACTCGCTACAAATTCAAATCTCATTTTCTTCGTCTCCGAGAAGCAAGACCGGCAATGCCTAAAAGGGCGAATACTCCGGGTGCTGGAACAGGTGCGAATGTCTCAAAGGCACTGGCAGAACCAAAGATTTGATCATTGTAAATCGTTGCGGGGACAAGTTGATACCCCGTGTACGGAACTTCAATTGACCACAAGGCAAACTGACCGGGCGTATCTAGATTGAATTCGTAAGAGAAGTCGTTGTCTCCAAAAACCATTTCAAAATCAGTGACACCGATGTTCCCATCTGCAAGGTAAAACTTGTAATCAAATCGAGATCCGATCTGAGTTTCCGTATAGTCAACTGTGAAAGATCCCTCCCAAAACAAGTTGTTCCAGTTCCCACCGATCTCCTGTGTTGCAGGGAAATCAACACCCGCAAGCATCGCACTAGCAATCATTGTTTCAATCATCGTTATTTTCCATTTCCTCTTCAACTGTTACATTCGCACTACCGTAGCAAAACTCCTTGGCTACTGCTGCGTCAATCTTCTTCATCACCTCATCAGTGAAGTACTTTGTTGGTTCCCTGTAGATCTGCTTCTCGTAGACCTTTGAACCATCGGCAACTTGAACACGAGTTCCCAACTTCTCGAAGATGCCGTGGTCAAGGGCAATATCAACCAAACCGTAGTATGGATTGAGACCCTTCTCGTAGTCGAGCATCACATCAACCATCGAGTTCTCCTTTGTCATACGAGACTTGTGGAGTTTACAGTGGATGATGTTACCGATCACATCAGTCCCTTCTTTGACCTTCTTCTTCGTAAGATATACGATTGTAGAAGCGGCATACTTGAGACCGGAACCACCACCCATCTCCTTGGTCGGGAACATTGAACCGACAACAGCATAGGTGTGATTCGTCATGACCATAGGAATACCAGCAGCACCCAGTTTGATTGTGAGTGTTCGGAAGGTTGACTTGACAATCTGTGCCCGAGTCATGTCTCTCGTAGTCTTACCATCTGCGGTGTCTGCCATTTCTTTTTCAGTCGAAAGCATACCGAGTGAATCGAGAACGATCATCATTGGCTTGCGATCCTTCTTTGGCAACTCACGATAGTTGTCAACCATCGAGATCGCTTGGTGACGGAACTTCTCAACCGTATCGATGGGAATCACAGCGACTCTTGCTGGATCAATACCTCGTTCGGTGAACATACTAGAAGTCACTGCCTGCTCAGAGTCAAAGTAGACTACGATACCTTCAGGACGATCTTGAAGGAATCGCTGCACCATTCCAAGTGTGAAGTAAGTCTTACCAGTAGCACTTTCACCAGCGATGGCAAGAATCTTATTGTCGGGGAACCCACCATGAATGGAACCCGAAAGGAGTGCATTGAATGTATACGATCCCGTATCAACGAAACCATTTACATCACCGATAACACCGTCGCCTACGCGACGAGCATCTTCATTCTTCGTCGCATCCATCATCATGTTTAGTAGATCACTCATCGTTTATTCTCCTCTGCAAATCCATCACTGTATCAAGTAACTCATGTAAGGCATCGATTACCACAATCGGCGACTCTTCGTGAGACTGTTCTTCTCTAATTCTTTTCTTGATAAACTGTTCATTGTATTCTAACAATGTTTCCAGTTTCATCAAGTCTGTTTTATCTAACTTCATATGAATAAACCCTCTAATGTAGCAGTCTTCTCGGCGTACCAATTTCTTGCTTCCAAGATTGTCTTTAGTGGTTCCAAAAATGATACTGCAAATTGCTTGTTGTAATCAATATATTCATGAAGATCCAACTCGACAGGTAACTTAGATGTAAAGGATACAACGGTGTCTCCAATCGGATTGGGTTCCTTCAGATACAAGAACTTCACCTTCTCACCATCTTTGATCGGTTCGTACTTTCGAGATAGACCGTTCTGCTTGAGGTGATGATTGAACAGAAGGGCTCCCTTGACTGCGATTGGCGTGCCCTTCCTGTAGATCCTGTTTGCATCTCGATACTTGGACATACCGTTACATCCTCTCGGGAATGCAACATCCTCCGGTGGAAGTTTCGTGAACTCTGTCTTGAAGTCGGCAATGAACTGCTGGATGGTTGACTCATCAGATGACAACACAAGAGAGATCGCTTCTTTCAATTTTGTTCGAACCACCATTGGAGTAGACGAACGTGTGGTCTCGATGCCCATGATCTTGAGTTTTGGTTCGGCATATCGAACACCCTCAGAGTCCCAGACATTGAGCATGTATCTCTTCTTTGCTGTCCAGATGCCTTTGTCTGCAATGACCTCTCGACCCATCACCATCTTGTTGGTGTATGCGTTCATTAGTCCTGCGAGTCGGTCGTATTCTCGTTCGATGAACGGTTCAAAGATTTCGCGACACGATCTATCGAGGAAGTCAACGACATCATCTGGCGACGAACCCTCACCATAGACACTAGAAACCAAATCACCAAGATGAATGTAAACACTGTCTGTATCAGATGCAAGAATGTAATCCTTTCCTTCGGTCTTTAGGGTCTTGTTCAAGAAACCATTGAGTGACTCTTGAATCCAGCGAATTGACAACTGACCAGACAAGGTGATTGCCTCTGCCATATCAACATCATAGTATCGGAACCACTGATTGCCAATCGCACCATAAGCAGAGTTCAATTGAATCTTACGGACCAACTGGAAGTTGTTGTACTTCGAAATCTCGTAATCCAGTTTCTTGTTTGAAGGATCTTTTTCCTTCTGCTTCTGGCACTCGATCATCTTCTTCTTGTACATGCTACGTTCTTCGTACATCTTCTCCATCAACGCAGGGAGGAATCCCTGAACGTCTCGACGATAGCACGTTCCGTTAGCAGCAATCGATAGATTCTTCCTCTTCTGTTTAGACAATGACTCTCTGGTCTTGTCACTGTCGTTCAACACACCGTTTGGTGTAACGAAGAAGTCCTTGTCTTGATTTATCTTTGTCTCAGGACTGATGTTGTACTGCATGATCAAGTGAGGATAGAGACTGTTCAAGTCAAACGAAACAATCCACTCGTTGTAACCAAGAATAGGTTCCTTGACATAAGCACCTTCATACTGAGTATCTTTCGACGCACCCTTCTTCATGGGGATCACAATATTCTGTTCTCGAAGGTGATGGTAGATAATCTGATCCCAAGTCCGAACTTGAGAAAAGACATCTGCATAGTTGACTTTTGCTGAATAGGCAAGAGCAAGTGCCAGTTCAATCATCTTCAACTTGTCCTCTAGTTTTCGAACTAGGTGAACATCATGATAGTTGTAGTCCATGAACTTCTGGAAATCATTCGTGTAGAATTCCTGAATGGAATCATGCTCTCCATAATCGACCTTGCGTTCACCCAACTCAACGAATGCAATGTGGTCGAGTTTGTATGACTCTTGGTTTGAATATGTGAACGTGCGATAAAGATCAAGATAGTCAATGTTCGCGACACCAACAATATCAACTGCGGTCTTTTCGCCATGTCTAGTTTGGACAGTTAGATGTCTGGTCTTTCGGAAAGGCGATAGTCTCTTCGCTTCCTTCTCTGTGTAGACAGCAGCGATACGAGAGAACATGTAGGGCATGTCAAAGAACTTTGTGTTCCATCCCGTGATGATGTCTGGTTGTAGATCTTCCCAATAACTCAAGAACGACTGGATGAGATCCTCTTCTGATGAGCATTGGTGACAAACAGTATTCTCGTATTCAAGATCAAACTCACCACACCCAAAGACCGTAGTTGCTCCGTTGACTTCGATAGTGATCGCAATCAATCTCTCAATTGGATTATCGACATCGGGGAAACCATGTTCACATGTTGTCTCAATATCAAGATTGGCAATCACAACCTTCGATGGGTCGTAATCAACTTCTCCATTGAAGTGGTCGCCAATAAACTGATAGATGTAGTCCGTGTTACCATAAATCGTAAACCCATCGACACCTTTGTATTGCTCGATAAATTGACGACAATCCCTCACTCCACCGGGGGAAAAGGGTTCGACAGGAATACCATCTAGTGTTTTGTATTCACTATCCTTGGTTGCACGAACAAACAAGGTAGGTCTGTAATCAACCTTGAAGTTCTTTCGATCACCATTCACAATCCCACGATAGTAAATGGTATTACCGACAAGTGCAACATTAGTGTAGAAATCAGACATAGTGTAACTGTATCACAAAAAGGGGGGTTGTCAAGGTGATTGTAAGTAGTAATACTCTATTTGTTGTTCGACACCAAACTTGTCACCGACACCGAAGAGTCCAATCCTGTACACAGGCTCTTTAGTTTTCGGAGTTGAGCATCCACATAAAATCGCTAGAAAGAACCACCTCATCGCCGGCGTCTCCTCATCACGGGAAACATTAGAAGAAAGGCAAGGGCAGATGGGGCAGGAATTACCACGGGATCATCTTCGATCATAAATTGATCTGGGTACACGGAGTCGAATGAGAATTCTATGAGTGATGGTGGGAACGACTGAATAAAATCTGTGTACAACATTTCATCATAGATGTTCTCACTCACTATTCCCATTCCCAATCTGGTAAGGACACTGGATGGTTGCTGTGGATCATAGAAGATATCTTCATCGAGTACAGAGAGAACATCAGGAAAGTAAGGATCAAGATCAAAAGGAACAGTAGAAAGACCTGCGAGAGAGGGAATCTCCCACGCTTGTTTATCATCGACTTTTTCTTCGTCCTTTTCATCATCCTGCTTGTCCTGTTCTGGTTGGGTTGTAGTCGCTGGTGTTGACATACCAATTGTTGTTGGTAGATCCAAACCAGTTGCATTGTTGAATGAATTGATATAGTCGGCAATACTATCAACAAACTCTTTACCAAGAACTGCTCCAGTTATAGCGGCAACGACAGTCATGGTCGTTACCTTTTTCTGGAGTTGTGAGCGATTTTGCTCACATTCGTCAAGAAGACTCTTGACCTCTTTTGTTCTTTCCCGCTTGAGGTTTTCAACCTCTTCAACCACTCTATCATAATCAGCACATCGCGGACAACTATTGCGATCCTCTGACATGGGGCCTCCTTTTTAGAACCGTTACTACGGTATGTAGGCGCCAGATGAAGCGAGTTGAAGTTGTTGAACAACATCAAGGTTTGTATAAGCATTTCTAATTGCTGGTGTTATATTTGGTGCAGTTAGAATGTAGTCTAATCCTGTATCTGCAAATACATAATATCCGTGTTGCTTTGTCCATTGTTCGATAAAGGGCTTTCCAACTATGGTGTGTTCTATGCTGACCACACGAACCCCCCATGTGTTTGGATTGAAGGCAGGTAAGGCCAATTTTTCAGAACCTTCGATATCGATCTTTACAAAATCAATTGGTCTTCCAGTGTAGAACTTTGAGATAATAGTATCGAGCGTACGCATAGGGACTTTGACTGGTCCCGATAAGGCCTGATTGCCGTCTTCACCTCTCGTTGGTTTATCTACGTTTCCAAAGTAGTAACCCTCGTAGGTTTCCGAGTTATCAAATTCCTCTCTGTAATCCACAAGAGAGGAAAGTGATCCACTGGCGTTGCTGTAGAAAGTAACTGAGTCCTTATCAGAGTCACCAACAGCACAATGAATACAATGTGATTTTGGTCTATTTTGTTTTAGGAGTTGTGCATAGTCTGGATGTGCTTCAATGCAAATACCAGTCCAGCCTGCATTTTCTAGTTCGGCAGTATTACTGTGCCGAATCCCATCTAACGCACCAACATCAACAAAGGTTCCCTTCCCACCGAGAACATTTCCCAATAGGAAGTTTAGAATGTATGTTTGTTCATCTACCTGAGTCATCTTTTTCACTCACATACGAGTGGAACAGAACCATGTAGTTTATGATGTCAACACAAGTATCCTCGAAACTCTCATCGCTTACATGCAGTTTTCCAGACTCAACGAAAGAACTCAAACGACTCATCTTGTCGGTAAGTCGAACAAGGAATCCCTGTTCGGTTGAGCAGATACCCATTGCTTCACATCGAGTGAAGTTAGCGAATGGTTCTTGTCCACCGTTTCCGGCATAGTCTCTGTTCTTGAGGTTCATGAGTTCACGACCCTGCGTACAAAGCGTTTCGTGTCTCTTCAATAGTTCGTCTCTGTTCATCAATTTACTCCTGTACTTCCAAATCCACCAGAACGAGACCCGATTCTATCAGGTTTATCAGATATTTCAACCAAATTTATAGCACAAACTTCCTCAAGTGACATCTGTGCCACTCGTTGGTCATGTTGAATAATTGCATTGCTTTTGTTTGTGTTGCGAAGCAGAATGAATATTTCTTCGCGGTAATCAGAATCGATAATTCCGACTGAGTTTGCTAGGGGGAGGCCACGCATTGATAGACCGGATCGCCCATAGATCTTGACAACATGACCGTCTGGAATATCGAGGATGATTCCGGTGGGGATCATGGCGGTATGACCCGGCAGAACACTAATGTACCTGCACCGTTCACTGTCAACCAAACCTTCGATGACTGGAGTCAAGACCTTTTTGCCTCGATCATCAACACAGTCAACATTTTTTCTCGTACCGAGATAGCAACGTAGATCAAAACAAGCAGAACCCGATGTTGCTAACTCGGGATCCCGTACAAAACCATGTAGTTTATGATAACGCAACAGCACACTGCTCATAATAAATAATCTCCGTTGTCAAATATAGTGTTATGCTGATCCTGATGTGATCGAAGCAACTACGTTGCCTGAAGGATCCATGAAGTGAATAGTTCCAGACACATAGATGTCTTTGAAAGCATTTGTGGTTGATCCAACAGCAAATTCTCTAGTTGCACTTGGAATCACATTGTTCACAAAGGCAGTTCCACCAATTGTGGCCCCGTCACTCTCTGAAATTGATCCTGTAGAACCCTGTGGTCCTCTGGGTCCGGGTACGCCGGGTCCGTTGATATTGATAGCCATTTGTTACTCCGTTACTCTACGATTTCTCTTTTGACTTCGAACTCACCTGCTAAGAGGCTAACTGTACTACCAGCACCCGAAGACACATCGAGTGTGTATTGATGAGAACCATGTGGGACATTCTTCATGGTTTCTGAATCTGCGATCATCAAGATACCACCCGTGGTAGTTCCAGATCCAGTAAATCCTTCTCTGGTAACATTCAAAATAATTCCACCCTGACCGACAATACCATTTGCACTTGTGAATCCAGCATCGGCGGTTGAGGCAAGTGCTACAAATTCTGTATCTGGTGGTAGTCCAGTTGCCAGTTGTGCGGTAACTCCACGAAGATCTAGAAGTTTCAATCCCTCACTGAGATCCTCCGATGTTCGAGCAACACGAAAACTAGCACCATATGAGTCTAGATTTACACCTTCGTACTCGATGTGGAAACAGAACACTCCACCTTGAGGAACAGTCATATCGTATTTTCTTGTCGAGAACGATGTCATAGGTAAACTCCTAGTCTAGTGTATGTAGGATTTTATCTACGCGCCTTCGAACGCTTCTTGTTCTTCTTTTCCTGCATTCGCTTTCGCTTCAGAGCAAGTTTTTGCTTTTCATCTGCCTGCTGTGCCTTCATAGCCTGACGAATCTGGTCCTGCTGCTCGGCAAGCATTCTCTGTTGCTGCACTGCTTCTTCTGCTTTTCGCTTTTCCTCGTCAAACCAGTTCTGGTAATTTCTCCAGTTAGTAACGATTCGTTCCTCATGCTCCTTCGGAAACTTCTTTTCTTCAAGCAACTTCATCGATGACTTGAGTCCGTCATGCTTCTGTTGGGCATACCATGCGGTGCTTGCCACTTCATCAAGACATGCCCAATTGTAGATGTCTTGTGTGATGAACAAGATATCATGTTCGGGGAAAGGAATTCTAGCAGCAGTGACGCCGAAGAGATATGCTGCGACGGGATTTCCATTTAGTCGATGGAGTCGTGCCAAGTGGAACAGAGGTTCTGCTCGGTGTGGTCGAAGATTGTACGCTTGCAGGAAGACATCTTGTGCTTCATGCCACGGTCTTTCATCTTGCTGTGTGATACAAAGACCGACACGGAATACTGAGTACCAAACTTCTTCATCCCAACCACCGGCTTCTGCTCGTCGCTTGTACCACTTCTCTGCTTCTACATAGTTTCCTGCGTCGAAGTAAGACTGTGCAAGGTAGAACATGTACCTCTTATTGTCTGGTTCATAGTTTGGATCCTCTGGATCTTCAAGACAACTAAGAAGCATTGCCGCATCACGGGCATACTTCTCTTGCATATTATCTTCAAACTCAATAGTTCTAGCACCCATCGTTCTTGCTTCGATGTGATACTTACCTTGAATCTTGGATTGAGACAACTCACCCTTTTCGCGGAGGTTTGTGTTATCTGAGTATTCGTGAACAACACCGATGTATTCCCACCCACATTGTGTTCTGTACATCTGATTTCGCCACCAGTTGAAATCACCACGGTGAATGTTCAATGAGTAGGCATGATGAAGTCCAAAGTCTTTTGGATACTTGAAATCACCTTCTAGAAAGTCATCCGCATCCATAACCCAAGCGTAGTCGGCGCCTCCCTCATCAGCATTTCGGAGTGACTCAGTACGAGACTTACCAAATCCCTGCCATGGAATGTCGTAGACAGTTCCGGGGATGTTGTTCTTTTTACCCCACTCCTCGATAAGTTCCTTAGTTCTATCAGTAGAACCCGTGTCAGAAATATCAAAGCGGTCAATGTATGGAGCCATTGAATCAAGACATTCTTGGATGATATGTTCCTCATCCTTGACGATCATTGTGAGAGAAACAGTTGGTCTCTCGGCGTTACTATCAAAATTAGACCAGCATTCAGCCATTGAATCAGCCATTGAAAACTCCCATCCAGTAGTCAACCATTTCGTGCATCATTGATTCGAACGTGTACTTGGGCTCCCAGCCCAATACGGTACGCGCCTTCGTACTATCACCCTTTAGATACTTTAGTTCTTCGGGTCTCATGTACTTTGGATTTTGAACAACATAGTCTGTGTAGTCCAAGTCCAAGTGATCGAATACCACCTGACACAAGTCTCGAACAGAATGTGTTTCCATTGTCGAGAGAACAAAGTCATCTGGAGTATCGTGGTTGATGATGTCTAGCATACCACGGGTATAATCCTTTGAGTGACCCCAGTCTCGGTATGAGTCCATATTGCCCATCTCAAGTTTGTCTTGCATACCCAACTTGATCTGAACGGCAGCCTTCACGACTTTGTTCGTCACAAAATTCGATCCTCTACGAGGCGATTCGTGATTGAACAAAATACCATTGCAAGCGTGTAGACCATATGCGTTTCTGTAATGTCGAACTAGATTGTAACCCAGAACCTTTGAACAACCATATGGACTGACTGGAGTTAGTGGAGTTGACTCTCGTTGGAAACCATCATCATCAACAGAGTTACCAAACATCTCAGATGAAGACGCTTGATAGAATTTTGCCTCTGGTGCAAACTCTCGGTATGCGTCTAGGATGTTCAAGACGCCAAGTCCGTTTGTTTGAATGGTATACGATGGTACGTCGAAACTAATACGAACGTGACTCATAGCACCCAAGTTGAAGATGTGTGTTGGTTTGACATCACGAATAACACGAACCAACGATGGGACATCGGTAAGATCACCATAGTAGGTGTTCACCTTATCCGAGACATGCTCTAGTCTTGATTCCTGATTCTCTGCTGTCGATTGTCTACGGATAATACCGTGGACTTCGTAGCCTTCTTTGAGCAGATGTTCGCTCAAATAACTACCGTCTTGTCCGGCAATGCCGGTGATCAATGCTCGCTTGCTCATAATATAATCACTCCACAGTAAATTGCTTGAAAACTTCCTTAGTAGATAGGTCTGTATACTTGGAGTCATCTCCAGTGTTGGGGTTCTCTTCAGGAAGTTGGTTGAAGAGAAGTAGACCACGGGCGGCATCTTCTGGTGTCATGTAGTTGTGCCAACCCAACACAGAAAAATTGTCCTCTGGATAATATGTATCCAAGTCACGACCATCATATGATGCCAATTTCAACCAATCATAGGCATGTTTGTCGTTGGTTAGAATCATACCACCCCGACCGATTGGAAGTCTCTTTTTCAGTTGGAAGGAAAGGCACTGCAAAGTATTTTTCCCACCCATGAACATGTCTTTGGTAAACATGGTAGCACTGTCATGAATAGTGGTATTCCCCAACTGGTAAATGCCGTCCCATTCCATGTCTACAAACTTGACTCGATGTCCAGCATGAATAATCTGCATTGGGACAGAGACGTAAGTTCTGCTTGGACATTCGATGATTGAGTTTGATTCAAGGTTACCAATCGACTCCAAGTATTTGAGCGAAAGGAATAGAGCGTTGCTGCAACAGTCACACGACACAGCGTACTTACAACCAGCATAACTGGCAATAGTGTCTTCGAACATCTGAACAACATCACGAGGATCCTCCCACTTATACCCTATTTTCCGAACCTTATCTAGTTCGGGCCTTTGCCATTCCTTTGGTAGTTTACCAATTGGCCAACTGTCATAGTTCGTCAAGGAACACCTTATCCTTTTCCTGACCCATGTATGGTCCAGTCTTGTACTCATAAACTAGAGTGTTATCTTCTTCGATTGTGTATGTGTGTCCACCATAAAATGTCATGCTCATATCACCGGGACGGAGAGTAACATCCTGTAGATGATTCCCCTCTTCATCATAAAGATGGGCGGTCACTTTACCTCGAACAACACACCAAGACTCTTGTGTCATCGTGGTGGTCTTCTGAATCGCAATGTGCTTATGGGCCCTGAATGTTGTCCCTGCATTTAGATTCAGTGCAGAACACTGAAGTGGTTCTGCTGGTTTTGCCAAATCTCTTCTGGAATCGATTTCGTGGAAATCTTTCCTTTCGTGGACTTGGTGACATAGTTTACCCATCTTATCGTGGACTTCAATCATACCACCGTGACCTCCTGTAGCGGTTGGACTGGACTACCTGCAATGATAGACTCAATCTCGTTCCAAAGATTATACCGATCAAGGACGAGTTGTCTAGCCTCAGAAATTGCATTTAGTTGATCTTCAGTGGGTGGTTCCTTGATGATGTCAGCAACCTTCTGCCAAGGATCTTCAATGCTATCGATCACATGGTAGGAACCTTCCGGTAGGAAGTCTGCGACATTAGGACAACCCCAGTAGATTGGCATGCACCAACAAAGAAGAGAGTCATAGATCTTTTCGCTCAGACAGTTGTAGTTCTGCGAGTTCTCAAGAACCAAGTTGTATTGATATGGGTAGAGACCATTGAACTTACAATGACCATCGTAGTTCAGTTCCCCTTTGAATCTCTTTTTGAGATTGGGTGAAACATTTTCAATACCATTAGATCCGTAAAGGTGGATATCAAGATGCTCACAAAGACCGTGGAGATAGTGAAGTCGCATCTTGTGTCCGGGCAACCACGACTTGCCGCTTGTGACAGTAGAGATAACCTCGCTCTTGACATCCGACCCTCTCGGATCTAGATTCTTGAGTTCATCGTATGTCTTCTTGACTCTCCAGACAGCAACATTGTGATGTCGCATATCAGTGAAAGTCGCCTGATAGAAAATGTTGCCCCATGACAACTCGGTTGGCTTGACCTGTGGTTCTTCACGTTGGAAGTAGATGACAGTTTGTGGATCGACATCATCCGGCATTCCACCGTCCATGACAATGTGGAAATCGGCCTCTGCCTTGTTGGTGGTGCCTTCGAGGTCACCCCACTTACCAGATCCCTCTGGTGTCAACCAACGGTAATGGTCTAGCAACTGCTCGCTGTTTTGACCCCAATCACAATGAAACATAATCTTTGTCATATCAAATAACTCCCATATCAGTCATTTCAAGAACGTCACTTTCACTCACAGAGGTGTAACCTGCCGCAGCAGTGGTTGTATTACCTCCCCAGTTGAAAGTATGTATATCGCCTGCCACCACTCCTTCAATTCGATGTATAGGGTATTCCCTATCGCAGCAAATATGACTCGATCCGTCATGCTTTGCTTCCGCCGAACCAACGAGTTCATACTCCCACGGATTCCGATCCGGGGGAAGATACTTCAGATAGTAATTTCGATTCCAGATCGACCAAGCGGTACTAATTCTATATTCCGCGTCTTGATCAAACTCAAGGATGTCATACTCTTTGCTTCCGTGTCCTGCGATAGTAGTTACTTTACCGTCTCGCACTCGTCCATCATCTTCTCTGATGTTGCCCAAATTAGCACGAACTGAACCTCGTTCGATCATCACATCAAATAACTCTTGCATGATGTCAAACCGAACAAGTGAGGTAACGAACTGGTCATCGAGGACATGGATGAAGTGATCACATTTTTCATTCGCGAAGAACTTTCGAAGATCGGTAGACCACATTTGAATACCACCGACTTGCTCACCCATACTAATGAACTTGAAGTTGTCTGGTAGTTCCATGTTGGGTTGTTCGTAACCAACAAGATTTACAATAGAGTCTTCACCCCAGTACTTGTTGAACAAATGGCAGAACACCTTGATGATGTGTTCTCTGCCATTTGATGTTGTCAAATAAATTGGAACATCATGAATACTCGACATCTTCACTCCTCTCACGGAGGTAGTCATCCCCATACCTGTTATGTAAAAGGAATGACTTTTCCATTTCACTCATCCCGAAAGATGCACACCAAGCCATTGAACCAAGAATCTCTTCGACTCCATCTGGGTCGTACTCCTCGTTACGAATAACATGAACCATCTTTTCAAACTCATCGGGTTCTAGACTACATTCAATGTGATGTACGAAAGAGTCTCGCGAAAGGCAAAAGTGTCTCTCGATAAACTCAGCACCCATCATTGCGGCACCAATGCTAGGGACAATACCTTGCTCATGACCAGAGTATCCGATCTTTACTCGATCAGAACCCCACATCTTTTTCATCATTTCAATGTTGCCTAGTCTCAGGTTTTCGTCCCTGCAAGGATACTCAGCAACACAATGATTCAGGATGACTTTGTGGTCTTTGAATATGTCAAGAGCAGAATCGATTTCCTCTGGGACTCTACCAGCGACCGATAGCACAACGGTTCGGTTGTTTGGAATAAGTCTGGAAAACTCTTTGAGTAGATCATGCTTATTTGCATTACAAGAAGCAAGTTTGTACATATCCAAATCATAGTTGAGTAGAAACTCAAGAGACGGGACATCTTGTGCAGTAGCAAACCACTTGATGTCGTGCTTTTTACACTCCATATCGAAGTGGTCAAACTCCCTCTTGTCAAACTCGAAGATTCGTCGATAGTCTCCGTAAGTCTTACCATAAGGACTAACGTATGGACTATTCAACTTCTCTTGTGTATAGAAGGTGTCTACATCCTTCTTCTGCATCTTGATATAGTCGGCGCCTGTCTCAGATGCCTTCTTGACCATCTCCATCAAGAGATTGAAGTTGCCCATGTGATTAGTTGTGAACTCACAAATAAACTCTGGATTTACCATCGACCAATCTCCTTTTTTATCTCAGCAGCAGTCATATCAGTTTCAGTAATGACCTGTCTGATCTTGTCTTCCTTATCCTTTCGGATGTGTGCCAGTTCACCAATGTTCTGTGCAAGGACTTCTGGAATAACAAGAACACCATCACGATCAGCAAAGATGTAATCTTCGGGAGTGATGAATATGTTACCGATCACTACGGTACAATTGTAGTTGGTGATATGCCATCTGTCGAAGGAGTCTTGTGGTTGAACACCTTTACACCAGATCTTGAAATCATCATCCTCAATCAAGGAGATATCTCGCGTCCATCCCTGAATCACAGCACCTTCGATACCGGCACGTTTCATAAACTTCGCGGTGATGTCACCGAAGTGTGCCCTGCTGTTATCGTTTGCTTGTAGAACATAGACACTGCCCTCTTCGAGATCGTCAATCATATTCCGAATGACTGTCTCATCTGGCTTCGGTGTCTTCTCTCCCACTGCGGTAAACGCTTTTCCGAAGACATGTCCCTTGAAATTCCAAGCGGGGACAATCGGACCTGCTGATCTAGGAATAACGAAGTTGTCCATCTCCAAGTCAAACTTCATTACATCGTAAATCAGTCCGCTGTAGAGATCTCTATACAGTTCTTTCAGTTCGCTCTTCATAGTGTTTCACTGCTTTCTCATAATCAAGTGGCGTGTTGATATCTAACGCCTCATTCTCTTTGATTTGAATGGGAAGGACTCGTTGACCCAATCTTCTCTTTAGTTTGGTAAGAGCATTCCAAGTGATTCCATACAAACCATGTGTTTCGATCCACATTGTATCTAAGTTTTGAGAATTGGGAAGAGCATCTAGATCAAAATTTAGAGGTTTTCCATTAGACCAAAAATACTCTTTTACGGGCAACGCAGTGAAAAAACTATCATAGATCAACCCGCGAGGGGCATACTCATCTCTACGACAAAGGTATGTTGCTTGCTTTGATTGAAATGTATTGATACATGACTCAATTGTTTCCGCCGTAATGAATGGTGAGGTAGCGTATGTGTGAAGAACTAGATCACACTTTTCAATCATTGACTGTTCAAATACAATCAAGTCATTACCACTTGTATTGTTATCTGCCATATGATCGGGTCTCCGAATAACTCGAAGACCTTTTTCAATCAGAGGAGTTACATCATCAATGATCTCTTGACTTTCTGTATCAATATACACATTGTCGATGCTTGGTACTTCAAGACATTTCTCACATGCAGAATAGACTAAACTGTGTCCGTTGAGATCAAGGAGATTCTTATTCGGGACACGTTCGCTGTTTCCCTTTGCGGGGATAATAATACTTACACTCATGACTTGTCAGAGATTCCGGCTGGATCAGGCACACCAATGACATCTCGGATTCTATCCTTTAGTAACTGGTCACATGTGACTCTGCCGTTGCCATCTGGTCCTTCTTTTAGAATGAGTCTGGCGATATCCTCAATCTCTAGCGTATTGTCATGACCATATTCGTGACCATCATTTGTTTGAGAGTTCATGCTTTCATCAAAGTCATCATTTACATGTTTCCATGCTTTGTTGCCCATGTAATATTCTCTTGCAGGCATTTCACCATAATAACTAAACCCTGTGATGTGAACTGATTTGGCAAGTTTGCCATTGCCATAGATAAGATCCAAGATAGCAGAGTGTCCTGCGTGTGGTGTTTTGCCTCTGAGATTCGCCATCGCCTTTTGATAAATGTGAGCGTTGACCAATCCAGTTCCGATACCACCCCACATAGCATGATCGAGTAGGAATCTCTCACACTCCTTGACATCAAGTTCATCTGTTGGATAACGAGAACCAATAATCATTTCGATTCCGGCTGCGATGAAAATCGCAGGGTGCATTATTCCACCCGAAGAAGTATTCGTGTCATAGTTGTTGTATAGAACATCTGTTCTTGATCCAATGTCATTCTGCAAACAACCGGGAAGGATATGGTATTCTATCTCTTTGAAATGCTCGTAACTCTGATAATCATTTTTATCATAACACTCATACAATTGTTCAGCGATATACTCGGTGAACTTGGGGTCTAGTGTTGTCGCAGGCCACCAACCTTTGTTGACTCGAACAACAATATCAAACGAATCAATGTATTCGCCTTGACCCGAACCTTTCAGAGATGGCGATGGACCAACAATGACAACACTCTTATCTCTGAAGTATTCTTCTTGTGGGCATGTGCGTTCTCTTTTAGGAGCCACTGCGGGTAAAGCACTTTTTACCCACTCTACATGTTCAACTTTCTTCATCTTCTACTGGCTCCATCTTTTCACGCAACATAGAAACATCACGAACATCCTTTTCTTCACCACGCTTCTCCTTCATCTCAATGATGACATTTGGTGCAGCAAACTTTATGTTGTTCCACCAAAAATGGTTGAGTGGGTTGTATAGGATGTTATCCAAATTGGTCGTATAGTCATCCAATTCTTTATTGTGTGAAGACAACAAAGGATTTTGAAAATCACCATCAACCTTAGAGTTGTGTAGGAAATCCAAATCACGACCCTCACGGATACCGAACAGAGATAGAACAGAACTTGCAGTCACACAGAAATCTTCATTGCCTGTGCCGATGCCTTCTCGATACTCATTGAGCATCGCATGGAAGTTCGAGTAGTCTTGAATTGAACCGTAGAACGTGAAAATCAAACTGTTCTTATTGAAGAACAATCGAGCCAGTTTCATGGTCTCTTCGTATGTGTCATTGATATGTACGGAATGATTACCAACCCCAAACAACTCACGAATTTCTTCCTTTGCTTTTCTTGAAGACTCATCGTCATCAAACTCAACAGCAAAGCAAACAGTAGGTGCATCAATATCTCGATAGCACAACTGTGCCTTTTGCATAGCACCTGCGTAGGAGTTCGATGGATCACCAATCCAGTCTTCGCCCTCATACGTTTGAATCATAAGGTTGTGTGCGAAATTTGTTCCGAGATGCCCACCGATTCCCTTTTCGTGAATCAGCATTCCATACTTACAGAGGATATCTCGAACCTCCATTGCCTTTTCTCCGTCGCTGGTAGCAGTCGGGAAAAGAGTAACGATTCGAGTCTTATCCTTCAGACGGCAATACTCCGTTGCCATTGCATCCAGAACTTCCTCGGGCATACTTTGTCTACGAAAGAAATAACTACTACAATCTCTTTGACCAGCACCATCATCTTCGATGGAAGACCAGATAGGCTTATCATGAAAAAGACAAGCAGCGATTCTATGAGAACCGTTTAGTGGTTGTCTGTGTTCCGTAATTGGAACCTCGGATCTCTCTTTGTCAAAACCGTTATCACGGATGTCATCAAGAAGTTCATCGTATCTCTCAATGAACGCTGCCTCCGTGCTTTTGGTTGGATCGTCGTACTCTTTGAAACCATTCCAGTGTGCGAGGTGTTGACTGTAGATCCAATGACCGTAAAAAGTGTCATACTTGGACTCTCTATATCTCGCATACAAATGTTTCGCAGGAATATCAAATCGAGTGTTGATAAGCAACTCGTCACCAGTTAGCCACATAACAAAAACTCCTTTATCAATAACCAATGGTATGGATGACTGACTTCTTCTTAGTATTTAGGGGGTCTTTAGTCAGGTTCTCCCACTTGTTACTACTGTCTCTTTCATCTGCTTGATAGAAGAAAGGCTTGAGTGGAGTGATGACGTTGTACTTCTTCTGTAGTTCGTTTGCACAGGCAATGTCGAACGGAGTATTGAGATTCCAGATGAAGTGTCGAGCAACCTTCTGACAAAACTCAACAGCACCCTTGCTGGTCCAGAGAATAGCGTGAGTTGCGAAGACACCCTCGATCTTAGAAAATCCATTGTTCAGATATCTTGCCTCGTAGTTCTTATTGCCGTGTGAAATGCCCAAGTAGACTGCATCTACTCCGGGTTCCACTTCAATTTCTGGCACGAAGTCTTCAGTGATCTTTGCATCATCTTCAAGGATGAGGAAAGGAACACCCTTCTTTACGAGTTCACGCATACAGTGAATATGAGACTCAGCACAACCACGATAGTGTCTAATCGTAGGATCTGCTTCCTTGTGGGGTGGGATCTTTAGTGCGGAAAAGCGAGTGGTGTTCTTGAAGCCATGCTCCTTGAACATCTTCTCCATCGCTTTGTGGTTTTCGGTAGCGGAGTCTAGACTGATCCACATAACCGGAATTTCACGAAGGTCAATTTTCATAATAAATCCTCTTCTTACTTTTTCCCGATGTGGTACTTAGGACAAAGTTCCCAGTCGGGTTTTTCACGGAATGACAAAATCTTTAGTTGGTTTAGAGGTAGTTTCAGCGATTCGGTTTTACCTGCGTCAACTATCTCAACGAGTCCCCACTCCTCTAGGAGAGAAGTGATTGTGTTTCTTCTTGCGATGTCTTTTTCGTCGATGTCGGTCGGCAATCCATCAAGGGAAAAGAGTTCCTTGAAATGTACGATGTAGTACTTGCCCCGTTTATGGAGAATGTGGCACGACTGGTAGAGTTTATTTTCTCTCCTCGATGAAATTCCGATTCGGGTGAGTGTTTCCTTCACCTTCAAGAAATCATCGGGTTGCGCCAGTTTCACTTCCACTAGATCATCAACAGAGATCTTACTTTCTAATGGCATGACAAAATCCTTCTATAGACCCAGACGTTGAGTCAATATTATGTAGGATTCTCAATGCCTCGCATTGTCTCCTTGATTTCATCCAACTGCTCCTTGGTCAGAATCCTCAACGCCTCCTTGGCCTTCTCATTAGAAAAACCAAAGTATGATTTCACAACATCCAAATCCTTGACCTTACTCGCTTTCATCCACTTGCCAAAACGCTTTCTCTTGCGAGTGGAGAATCGGTAATAATCAAACTGCATTTTATTGGGCAGTCCCCAGTGACGATTCATGTGATTTGCCTGCATCAAAGTATCCAAGTGCTGTGACATCGACTTGTTTACGATGTAACCCGGATACTTCTTCTCAAGCCAAGGATCGTCATCGAAGAGTCCTTGCTTCGTGTAATTTGCTGCGTTGAGGATATCACCTAGTTTCACTTGAACTGACACTCCATCATAATTTCAGTAAGACATGCAAGCAGATTGATTTCTTGATCTGCAACGAATGCAGACTTGTATTGATACTCTGCGATAATCAAAACTGCGGCAGGAACAGACTGGGGTTGCATTCTCTCATACAACGAGTCGTAGATCTTTCGTAGAATCTGTGTGGTATCGTTGCTGAGATTGTTGACAACCCACTCGCGAACCTTGATGTACTCTTTCGTTTTGAGGTGTGTAACCAAGTCGCTGATTTTCAGATCACCAATCTCATTGAGAATACCGACATCAATTTCACCACCGACAGAGTATCTCTGCAACTCATTGAGTGTTCGTCTCCAGTCCGGGGAATGCTTCAGAATCAACTTAGCAAGAACACGTTCATCATAAGAGACACCCTCGTTCTCAAGAATCTGCTTCGTCCTGTCCATGAAACCGACACACATTCTCTTCTTATCGGTTTCGTTGAATCGGAAGTCGATACAGGTACAACGAGAGTGAATCGGTTCAATGATTCGATTCTTGAAGTTGCATGTCAGTATAAAGCGGCAATTATCAGAAAATTCCTCGATGAACCCACGAAGAGCAGGTTGCATTGAGTTAGCATTTGCATAATCAAACTCGTCGAGGATGACAATCTTCTTACCTCCAGATAGAGAAACAGTGCTTGCAAAGTTTCGAATCTTCACTCGAAGAGTATCGATACCACCCTCCTCTGAACAGTTGAGAAGCAAGTAGTCTGCATTCAACTCAGAACAAAGGGCCCGGGCGATGGTGGTCTTACCAACACCCGCTCCGCCAGACAGCAATAGGTTCTGAGATTCCTCGTGAGCAAGCATGTCCCGAAACGACTTCTTGATCGGTTCGGGGAGAATGCACTCTTCAATTGTCTGAGGTCGATACTTCTCAACCCATAGATATTGCTTGTCTGTTTCAACCGTCATATGATGAATCCGAATCCAAAGCGATGTAGTAAGTGAGATCCCGTGTATCGTGACTGAACTCAGCAACGACTCCAGCAGCAACACCGACATTGTAATCACCCGGAAGCAATTTTAGATTCTCTGACTTGAGATAGAACTTGAATTCAGGACCATCATAGGCAGGACACTCCAGATCAACCGAATATGTGTTGCTGGTTGGATCTTCCTTACTCAAAGCAGTGAGTTGAATCTTGTCACCCTCTGGTTGAATACAAAGATCTGGTAGTCCGAGAACACTGGACGCACGAAGGACTTCCGTTAGTGCATCTTGAAGGAGTGTGAAGTTCACCTTGACATCAGGCATGTTGAACTCCTTGGTTGGTCGGCAATCCTTGACCAACTTAGTATCTGCATAGTGATACTTCACAGTCTGCCCGCGTGAACCACTGATCGTCACGAACTTCTCTTCGAAGTCAAACGAAGGGTTTTCGATACAAGACACAATACCAAGGAACTTAGTCAAATCCCAGATAGCGAACTCAACGTCGAAAGTCTCTGGGATGTTCGCTTGAACCATGATGTTCTTCATGGGTGAAACAGTGACCATCGGTGTGTTTGGAACCACATGAAGACATGCGTTGATAGAAGCAAAATTCTTCAGCAAGTCCAGTGTATTCTTGGATAGGGTTGTTGTAGTAGTTGTCATCATTATCTCCTGAACTTTTCAAAGTTTTCCCACTCGTCATCGAAGAATTCTTCGGGATCACGCTTGAGATCATCAACTTGTCTCTTCTTATCATGTCTGGCACGGCGCCGACGTTCACTCTGTTCGTTCTTGTATGCCTGATACTGATCAAATTCGTCAGGACCAACAGTCTTCTTTTTGCCTTTATTCTTTTTCATCAGACAAATTCCTGAATGTTTTCCAAGAGGTTATCGAGTCTTTTCGAGACAAAGTAATCCATTACACCCATCTCACGTTTGATAGGTTTATCGTACTCTTCATCAATACGCTCATTGATTATACTTGGGATTTCATTCAAGTCAATCATTTGCTTGTTTCTTTCGTAAAAAGGTTGCTTGAGATACTCCTCATTCTCGATGAGTTGTGCAAGTCTCTTCTTCGTAATTGGCTTCTGCCTCTTATCTGGATTGATTAGACAATCATCATCAGACATGCAGTTGGGAACTCCATCACCGGAGTCTCCACGAATCACATGCTCAAGCAAGAACTGATCTGGATCTTCACAGACAATGAATGATTTTGTCATTGGACTGTACTGATCCACCGAGTTGTACTTCTGCAACTGTTGGAAGTCTTTATCCGACGAAATGATGACGATGTTTTCCTCGTCATGATACCGATGACACAATCGAGCAATCACATCATCCGCTTCAACACCACGAAGGCAAACATGCTTGTACGGAAGAACCATGCGAATCTCATCTCGGATCTTGCCCATAACGTCAAAGACCTCATCCCAGTCGAAGTCGTACTTGTCCGTTCTCTCTCGCAACTTCTTGCGATTCATCTTGTAGTTTTCGAACATGTCCTTTCGCCAGTAATTGCCTCCATCATAGCAAAGACAAACTTCACCATACTTGGACTTGAACTGGTTTCGGTAGTTGCGAATTGAGTTTAGAAAAATGTGTCGTACCAGATCCTCGTTGATCTCGTTACCCTTTGAAATTTGGGAAAAGAGACTGGAGAGAATCACTTGACTGAAGTCAATTAGAATCATGATATGCTTGCACAAGGATCGTGTGTTGACCGATTCGTCCACTGGATACCTTGCGTTCCTTTGTTTTGATATTAGACCAAGTGTTGTTGAAAGATCGAATGCCCTTGATCTTGGATAAGACATTCTTCGGTTGACGGAGAGTCTTCATCAAAGAAAGATCCTTGTCAAAGTTGTGGATCGTGGTTCCCTTGACCATCAAACCGTCATGACTTGATGACTCAAAAACTTGTAGGTATCGATACTTAGTATTGAATACAACCAGTTTCTTAGCACCAATGATCTTAGCAGGATCTATACTCTTTACACCAAGTTCATCACATGACTTCATGTAGTTGACCTTCTTCACTGCCTTTACTGGATCAAACTTGACAGTCCTAGTCTTTCTAGTCTTTTGGTTCTTGAGATAGTGATCCTTTAGAGTAGTGAGAATAACATCAATACCCTTGTGGAGTCTGCGTAGTTGTCTCTTACCGAGATACTCGTATGCTTCATTCAACTGCTCATCCTCACCGGATATCGCAACAGTTACTTCATCGAAGACGGGAGTATACATCTGATACAACATCTCTGCTTGTTTCGCAGTGACCTTATTCGCATACAACCATCCAGTTAGTTTTGGATCAAACTTTTTTTCGCCTTCCATCACCGAGTAATGAAGCGAGTCCATAGTGACATTCATATCACAGGCAAGTTTATCAACAGATTCCTTCAACCGAACCATAGGCGAAACACGCGGAGCAGAAAGTGAGTTTGCCTTCTTCTCTTTCGTAGTTGCTATGATTGATTCGATGTCAGTCTTGATTGACTTCAGCATGTTGTTTTCTGGAGGACATCCCCTAGTCATCAATCGACAATAGTGACCAATGCGATTGAAGTTCTTCTTATCAGAACTCCTCACAAAATCAACATCTTCTTTCGTCCAGTGACTATCGGAAGACTTCATCCATTCAATAGTCCACTTCTTGTAACTTTTGGATGAACCAGTATTCCTATACCAGTTTACCGCACGGATTATTTGACCCTGCAATTCATCATCCGTACCCTCAAAATGGTCCCACGATGGTTCTTCGCCGTACAATTTCTTTTGGTAGTTCACGCTACTATCCTAACCCAATTATCTAAGGTGTCAACTGTTTTTTACACTCTTCCAAGCAGACAATACAATTTCATCAATATCGTAGATAGGAGTCCATCCTGTTTCATCTTGCCATTTCTTTGCCGTGGCAACAAGAAAAGGCACATCTCCCTTTCTGGCAGGAGCAATGACTATATCTCTGATGACTCCACCCGTTACCACATTCATCGCACCAACAACTTCCATGACACTACTACCTTTACCAGATCCAAGATTGTAGATACCATTTCCGTTTGTCAATGCGATTGAATGGGCATTCGCTATATCCGAAACATGAATATAGTCTCTGATGCAAGTACCATCCGCCGTGTCATACTCTGATCCGAAAATCTTGATCTCATCTGTTTCCCCGAGTGCATACTTCAGGATGCAAGGGACAAGGTTTTCCTTTTCTCTCCATCTAGGATCAGTGACTCTACTGTCAACATCATTACCTGCTACATTGAAGTAGCGAAATGCAACGTAAGAGAATTCATCGTTGACCTCAGCCATCTTTTCGACCACATGCTCGACTAACAACTTACTCATTCCATATGGGTTTGCTGGTTGCACCGAGGATTCTTCTGTTAGAGGCATGTCCTCTTGATTGACATCACCATACACTGCTGCGGTGCTTGAAAAGATAAATCTAGGGATTCTATACTTCTCAATCAGACTGAGTAGTTTGATAGTCTTTGCTGTGTTGTTATAGAAGTACTTTACTGGATCTTCAACAGACTCTCGTACAGAAATAAATGCTGCTAGGTGAATGACAGCGTTGATGTCTTCTGTGCTAAGAATGTTCTCTGTGAAAATGTTGTCTTCAACATCACCGCAGTAAACAGTCAACTTCTTTCTGCGAGACAACTTCTTCTTCAGGTGGTCACATGCCTTTTTATCTCGGTCAATGACGAAAACTTTATGACCACCATTCAGTAGATCATAAACAACATGAGATCCAATATATCCTGCTCCGCCTGTAACTAAGACGTTCATGATGTCCACCATTCTGGTTCGGGAACTTTAGTCCACTTTGCAAAACCACTCTTCTCGCCTTTATAGTATGCACGATACGCGGTCACTGCATCTTCATTCTTGTATTCATCAGGCATTGCTTGAGCAAACTTTGTCAGTCCTTTGTCTGCAATGTTTGTAGGATGGTTATCAACAAGATACTTCATCAGAGATTCACTCGCGTGTGTGCGTTCGTACCTTCGAGTGTATTCATGTGCTAGAGATACAGCGTGACATGCCAACCAATTGTAATTAGAGAGACTTTCCATTACCCATCTAGTACACGGGTGGTTTACGAACGATGCTTTCCACAGGCGTCCTTCTCGTTCGTCTGAGAGTCTCCAGCGTTTGATCCGCCGTCCGTTCTTCGAGTAGTCTGTCCACTCATCACCATCAAGAACACGGTGAGCAGTAGAAAGCATCTGTCCACTCTCAAGAATCATTTTGACAACGTGCTTGTCGATCATTTGATTTGCGGCAAGGGTCGGGTGTTCATCAACAACAAAGATATTCATTTTGGAAGCGGAGCCTCATAAAAGACCTTGATACCCAAAGCACGGGCAAGAGCAAGTTCTGCATTCGCACCTTTACTCTTTTCCCATCCACTCATCATGTAGATAGCAGTGCATTCATCGCATATAGCAACCATGTCTCTCTTGAGGGCGCTACGCATAAACTCATGATCCTCATAGCAGTTATCAGGATCGAAGTCGTATGAGGATGAAATTGGTTTGCCTTGAGTTCGGTCCAGTTCAGCAGGGTTGATTACGTTCCAACCTTGATCACTAAGAACTCGGGCGCAACGATCAAACGCAGGGTAGTTGTAATTCTCAAACCCTCGCATTGGACCTGCGACATAGATTGTAGGTTCTCGTTCATTCATGATGTAAAGCCTAACACCTCTTCAGGTATTGTCAAGTAGGATTTTGAACAACTGCTCCATTTGGTTTACCGAGTATAATCTTGATGTGTTTCTTACCACCAAGCATACGATAGTACCAACCATCGTAACCGGGATACTTACCATCTGGATGCTTACCAACCCATTCGATATCTTTACCGGGCAGAAGTCTTCGAGCGGATTCTTCATCCGCGACATAAGGAACTCCTTTTCGCGTGATCATAATGTGAGCGATGGCACCACTCATCTCTGCATAGTTACCTTTAGTTTCAAGCATCTTTGCAGTCTTATTGATCAACATCTTCTTTGCTGCATCAGATCCATCGGTAGCACTTCCAGTCATCTTCTGACCACCGGGACCAGGCTTGGAGAAGCGAACTGCATCGAAATCTGGTTCCTTATCAGTGTCCACAGCAATCCAGTTGGTTGAATCGGAAGGGAGATCAGAAGGTTTCTTGAAATCAGGGTAACCACCGATAGGACCATAAGACTTGACGATCATGTCAAAGATGTCTTGAGTCACATCGTTGTTCTTACCAAGAACATTGGTTGGAAGTTCAGTCCACTTTCTCTTCTTGTGTGGAATAAACTCGGACTCACTTACGCTCTCCCCACGGAACATCGCCATCGTACGACCGATCTCGGTTTGCTTGCCTGTCCTCTTGCCACGCAATGCTCTTAGAATAGCATCACCCTCAAGTATCTTGATTGATTTCTCGACCATGTAATCCCCATCCGGTCGATACTCACCACAAACAAGTGACTTGATACCTTTTCCGGCAAAAGGAATCACACCCTCGTCCTCCATGATGTTGAGGATATCGTGTATGATTTTATCATTTATCTTCAAACCAGTAATTTCAGACCAGTCAGCACCAACGACACGATACCAACCCTTTTCCATCGCGAGATACTCAACGAGTTTCTGCATATCTCTTTTTCCGGTTTTGAGATCTAAAAAGTCATCCTTGGCATCTTCTGCGGGATCGGGTGAGTCCATCGAGTCGTTCCACTTTTCAAGCACACCCAAGATATCTTTTACGGTGATACCAAAGTCTCTTGGTTTCTGTACAATGAACTGAACGTGGTAGGGAGTCATGCGTTTGGTGATATATGACTTCTTTGTCTTGGGATGAATCCAACCCTTTATATCTGAAAGGGATTCATGGAGTTCTACCTCTTCTCCAATGTTCATTCCTTGCATGTCTTCATCATACTCGGGATTTTGGGTAATACCCTCGCCAAACATTTGCTTGTACTTCAGAGTGTACTTAGACTGCTTTTTCTTCGTCTTGGAAATTGATGGATCTTCGACATCATCAACAGGCTTGTATGCGTCTGGATGATCCTTCGGAAGAGACATTCGTCTCTTGATCTCTTTCGCTTTCTGCTTCGCTTCTTTATCACTCAGACCACTGACATACTTCTTGGGTAGACCACTCTCTTTATCCTCCGGGGACTTCTTGATCTTACCGCTCTTTGTGTAGTACTTCTTGTCTTCGTTCTTCTTTCGACCTTGACAGTGGGCACGCTGACTGAAGCCCTTTGGATTATTGCAGTCGATTGAGTCCTTGTATTCCTTAGACCATTCATCCTCATTGGTAACACTCGCGAACACTAACGATGCCTTTTGTGCTTTTCGTTCGGTTGGTTGGGGTTTACCTTGTGGGATGAACTTACCAGAACTGGGACTGTACATCATGAGTTGATAACCATCTCTAGTCTTCACGATTTTGTGTAGATCGGGATGTAGTTGCTTCTCATTTACCTCATCAGAACAACCACAACCACAGTCGCATTCTGTGGATTCTACCTTGCCTTGCTTTGTAAGATCGGAGACCTTCTTGCCCTTTTCCCAAAACTTACACGACCAATAACGTGCTTTGTATTTGGGACCGGGATCTGAGCAGTTGTGTCGAGATCGGAAGTTCTTGATACGATCTGGATCGTCTCTCTTGATTTCCATGTTGGGATCACCAAATCCCAACTTGATCACGTTACCCTTTTCGTTTCTCACATAGACGTAGAACTTCTTTGGCGAACCCTTAGGCGCACGGAAAGGATTGTTGAGATCAACTTTCTTGCCTTCGTACTCTGCCTTTTCATTCAAGAAACTTGGTTTATCTGGCATGGTATTCCTCCATGCTATGTAGTCATCTACCTACATCAGACAGTCTTTTAGACTTTACCTCTTCCCAATCCATGTAGATTAGGTTGTCTGAAAACAGTCCTGACCAGTTTTCTCGACCGTCTTCAGTGAGTCTTTCGATTCTCTTCTTTGCGTACTTCTGCTTCCACAAGTCTGAAATCGCTTCGACTGAAGAGTCGAACTTTTTGATGAGTTGATCTTCTTCTATCTCGCGTCGGAGGTATTCCCTAGTGTTCTCGTATAGAGAAGAGAAATACACACCACGACAGTGATCAGTCTGGGTGAGATCCTTTGGAATATCCAACTTCCGATACGCATGTGCAAGAGTCCTGTTTCTAGGATCTCTCTTCATTGGTAACCCGAGAGTTTTTGGTGCAACATGGTACTCAAAGTAGAAACGAGGACTGTTATCATGCAACCAACGCTTCATGTCCTGCACTGTGTTTTCCCGAGGCTCATATGAAAGTGAACCCTTGGTCTTACCACATTTACGCCAGTACTTGAGTCCGTTATATTGGGAGAACGTGCTATAGAGAGATGTTGTAGTAACTCCCGCTAGAACATCACCATACTGCTCTTTCCACTTGTTCTGGACAGGATCAGAAAGGCAGAGGAGAGAGAGCAACTTACCGCCCGTATAGTTGAATCCAAAAGGTTGGGTTGGAACAATCGTAGAACCAATGCAAGTGTGGTTCAATCGAGAGTTATCCTGTTTATCCTCGCGTGTCCATCCGATGTACTCGTCTCTACATGTGAGATCTATGAAGTCAGAACCAAGTGCAATTACACCCAAATATGTTCTCGTCTTCGCATCTCGAATTAGATATCGAACTTCTCGACCAATACCAAGAGTTGTCTTTTTGCTCGACACGAAAATAAGTAGGTTGTTCCAGTCAGCGGTGAGTTCTGGTGTGTCT
>Ga0098038_1000113_pt1 | contig 33860 bp, 22 predicted proteins | sample 5B_taG_FD_75051 | JGI IMG/M metagenome (GOLD analysis project Ga0098038, IMG submission 75051) | Marine viral communities from the Subarctic Pacific Ocean - 5B_ETSP_OMZ_AT15132_CsCl metaG | ecosystem: Environmental > Aquatic > Marine > Oceanic | place: Pacific Ocean | collected 2015-01-08 | reverse complement strand
TTGGTTAAGCGTCATAGTGTTGCCAATAATTCGTAATGGTTCACGCTCGGTGTATGTGTAACCCATCTTGGTTATGTGGAAATACAACGCGCGGTCATGTGGTTCATATGATGTTTCAAGTATGTTTTGTGATTGTAAACTATTTGTGCTATCGGGGAAATCGACAGGAGTTTGATTGATGTGTTCATACCCTTCTTGCTCCCAAAATGGTTCAGTTCTTGGTCTTTCAACTTCGGATTGGAATGTATCAACAACTCCTTGAACGGGTTGTGATGGGTGTTGCAAACCACCACTACCCATCGTTTCGTGTTGATATGCTTGTAATCTATCAAACCCTGCGCGAACCAAAATGTTACCGGGTATGTCATCGTGGTTAGGCAACTGTATTTTCATGTTAGGTGATACACCCGAACCAGCAAGTGCAGGTGCAAGACCTTCATTTTCTCGGTCATGCACAAGTTCATAGTCGCGTATAATCACACCAAGCGGTGAGCCGCCTGTGAGAATATGTTGTTGACCTGTATCATCAGTAACAACCATCTCATCGAATTGCAACTCTTCATTTGGTATGGTTAGCGCGTTCCTTACTTCATAAGGGAATTGTTCAGCCAAAGCCGGGTGTGCTAATTCTTGTGCTTGTATAATTGGGAACATAGCCGCGTTAGTTGTTTCAAAAGAAAACCGAACATTACCGTATATTGTTTCTCCAAACTTAACATATGCATCACCAACCTTGTGTACTTGCCACGGCATAGAACCAAGACCGCGTGCGTTTTGAGCAGGTAGTGTTAGGTTACCACCACTCATCCGTTTCCAAACTGCGTGTTCTGCAAAGAAATTACGCGCTGCGTTTCGTGTTTTCCAATAATTATAGATTCCTTCACGGTGAGTTTGATAAGATGTGTAGCCCGCATTTTCACATTTAGCGACTTCTGAATCAAATATAGGGTCAGTTGGATAGTAGTCTATATTTGGATTTTGCTTTTTGTCAAAGAATAAATCACCTGTTGGGAACAGACAAGTTTCCATTTGAGCAAAACTTGTGGATTTTGCGTGCGACCAAAGACGACTGTTAGCGTCTGTGTTGTTTGGTCTTGTTATTGTTGTATCAAACATTGCTTCAACATGAGGACCCGCGTTTGATTCAGCGTTGTAGCGGTCATTGTTGAAACGCTCATTATGATATGCAACAATAGTTCCACCTTCTGTACCACCCCATTTGAGTTCAAGCATATCACCACAAGTCCTCTGTCCATTACGCGAGGCTTTTGCAATAATTGGTAAATCACCTTCGTAAGAAACAACAACGAAGTGTCTTTGATGTAACCCTACTCCTTCGTGTTCAGTTTGCAATGGAGTCCAAACCGCTTCTGCGCTATCTCCATCAGCAGCCTCTAACTTCCATTTCATAGATTTACCACTATGACATGATGTAGCAGAACCATATGGTGTAAAGCCCAAGTAAGGCCACCAAGCACCAAGACCCGCTGCAACTCTATTGCCCGATATAGTTAAACTGTTTAAGTAAGAATAACGCTCACCATGCCACCCAACAGCACCAACTGCGCGCGTTCTATCTATTGCATCAACTACACCACTAAAATGAACTTGAGTTGATGCGTAGTGGTCGAATGGGCTACTTGACATTTGACCTGCGGTTGTTGCAGATGTTGACCTATCACCGACAGTTGCTTTTTGGAATCCGTTATCCCATCTTAGGTTTCCAGCCTTAGCCCAAACATAAATGATAGAGTCACTTGGTATGCTTGCAACTGCACCATTTCCTCCCGCTTTTGGATTTTCTAAAGAATATAGATTACTTCTTTGATTAGCACCGAGTACAAAAGTGTCATTAGTTACATCATAATTACTATAATAACCATAGTACATTTCACTTCCATTGCTTACTCTTAACCAACCGTGTTCCGGTAATGTCATTGGAACCGAATTAAGCATGGTTATTGTACCGTGAGGGTCGTTTTCATACGAACTAATTTGTCCAACATCAATCCATCCATACTTATCTTGTCTTTGCGCGTCTTGGAATGATGGTAAGAAAGACCCACCGAGAGCCTTGAGGTTAGAGCGACCCGGCCATGTGTTAATTGCTGCTGCTATTACTGCACCCAACTCTTCACTGTTTTGACAACGGGATGCGTCTATCAAAAATACATCATCCGGTACTGCTGCATCTAAGTTATCATCATAGTCTGTAAGAACTTGTGAACCAACGCGGAACATGGTAGCATTCAAACCTATTCTGTCGATGTAAGTTACAGCAGCGTTTGCTGAATTAATCAACTTGGCTGTTATTGGGTGCGGTGGATTCTTTCTCACGCCGTTATCAAACCATGAACCGCCAGCAGTATATCCTCCGTCAAGTTGGTAAATTACTTGATTTAGTTTCCAATTATTGAACAAACCTGCATATCTTGGTGTAGCGCGATAGTGTGAAAATGGATGGGCGTATTGGTTTGCTGCGTCTTGAGAAACAGGGTTTGTCGTACTACCAAAGAAATGACAAGTAACATAGCGTGCTTCTGTTGCAAGCGTTTGGTTAAAGTTGCTATTAGGAGTACCATACGCTGGTTCCCAATGTCTAAAGGTGCTGTACGGGAATGCATTCTTTACACCATACGCGTCTGTTGGAGGTAGGAATTGATTGTTTGCACCATCAAGAAGTCCATTGCTTAATTCGTTAGGTAAAGATTTACCAGACGCAACACCCATGTTTTTTGTTGTTGACATATTCCCATCAACCGCACAATACTTTTTGAAATCAGCAGTCCATTTAGCAGAAGGTTCAACTGATGTTGTTAGAGTTGCGCCCTCACCACTCCAATGCTTAGGAACTGCTTGACCCGGACCAAATATCATGTAGGCAACACTGTTTGTTGAATCATCATATCGAGCATACGGGTGAGCAAATCGAAGAATAACAGGTATAGGTTTTGCAATTTTAACATTCGTGTATGTAGTTCCGGGTATGGTGTGAGTGTTAGTGTTACCGTCAAGGTCGGGGCTTAGTATGGCATCTTGATTAGCAAACGGTGGTGTAGGTTCTCCGCGATGTTGATTTAAAACCACTGTGCCGGGGAACATAGCAAACAATGCAGTAGTGTCAAGAAGCGCATATGCACCCATCTTTTCACCAATATCTTGTAACCCTGCACTACCTGTTGGTCCTTTTGCGTAAGGGTGTTTGTTATGCGTTGAGTAATCAACGCGCGAACCATCGTTGATGTCCATTACGACACCGCTGAAACCACCACCGAAGTAAAGTGGTACGCTGTGGTCTATACTATCTTGACCTCCGCGGAAGTATAGTAAAGGTTCACCTCGCCTATTAGCGCGTAATCTTAATCCTTGTATTTCGTTATCAAACTTGTACGGTTGCAATATAGCACCAACTACAAGTTTTGCTTTGAATTGACCTTTAGCGTCGTCGTGTTTCCAAGCAATTAAATGGCGCGCTACATCTGTTGGTGCATCAACAGAACTTACTGCTGCACAATACAGATGAGTGCTTTCATCTATACCCATTGTTTTGAACTCCGACCACGAACCATCAATAGCACCGTTAAACTCTGTTGAAGTATCTTGGTTTAGATTAGTTCCACCGTTTATGTTTTGCAATTGCCACGCGTATTGACGACCAAGAACAGCAAAGTGCTTAGGGTCACGCAGTTGTATTTGGTAAGTATCAGCGTCGGAAGACGGAAGAGCAAGACTGTTAGTTTGCGCAATCAATTGGTGTGTAGTGCTTTCTAAACAAGGAGTGATATGGTCACCTTCAAATCGTGTAAACTTATCGCCGCGCAAATGCTTTTTCCACTCATTTGTTTCAACTGCACTATTTGTTTGGTCTATCAAAATAGGTGTTGCTGTGTTACCGTTAGACCCGCGATACCTTGTTGATATGTTTAACAAAGTGTAAGGTAAATATCCTGTGTCTAACATCAAACTTGATTTGTTTTGTACGATACCTGTTGTCATTACACCGCCGTATTGTCCATTACTACTACCATCACCGTTTCCATCAAAATCACCATTGACCTGCGCTGAATCAATTGAACTTGCGTGTAATCCCCAATCTTTCGATAACGAAACTGAAAACAAATCTCTCAAAGGAGTCACTTGTTTGTTTTGATTATACTTAGTAATTTTAACCGCGGTTTGTGCATTGTCGCCAAGTATCTCACCGTATGTTCTACCATCCGGTGCGCGCAAATCTGCACAATCAAAGAATTGGTTTTCTTCATTAGGGTCAATAGTAAACGCATATGCTGTTGCAGCAGCAATCAATTCATCGGTAACTATGGTAGTTTGATTTAGATGAGGACTTAGAATTACAGGTGCGTTTGTGTTACTTACGCTTGTTGGACCAAAGTTGGCTGCTGCTGCAAACCAATTATCCATATCATCAGCATCTTTTCCGGCCAATCCATAGAAAGCGTGCTGTCCTGTTCGACCATTGTGTGTTCTGTGAGTGTATGAAAATACAACACCACTTTGACCATAAACGGATGAACTGGTCGGAATGGCTAACCAAATCATACCACTATCGGGGAATCCCATCCACCCAAGCACATCGTCAACATTTGGTATATCATGCCAAATACCATTATTGTAGTAACCATAACCACTCGCGTTATGTAGTATCAAAGAGTTAGGATTTACATAAGAACCACTTGATTTTACCGTTGTGTCTGTGTGAACAGTTACCGCGTAACCAACATTTGGTGTATTTACACCGCGCCATTTGTTTCCTCTCCATTCCTTTTTTGCGCTTGGTGTATAGAAAAACGGAGTTCCTTCTGCTCCTTCGCCCCACATATTTGCACCAAGTGTAAAACCACCTTGCGCTATATCTCTATCATCAAAATGAATTAGTATTTCTTCATCTATTGTCATCGGCATAACCGAGTTCTTATGTGAAAACGATTCACCTGCGCGTCTATACACATATCTTATGATGTGTGATTTACCGCGATGGTCCACCATTTTCAAACCATACAAAGGTGTAGTTCCAACCGCGCTGTCGCTGGTTTCGCTGCTTGGTGCATACAGTGGGTAAGTTTTGTAATAGGTATCACCACTACTCAACCTTGCACCATACACCGCATCAACAAATCTGCCTGTCCCTTTACCATCTTCACCGAATCCCCAAATGCCAGCATCGGGTGCAAATCCGGGTACGCCAGCAGCAACAATGCCACCGAAGTTAATTCTTGCTTTTGAATTACTTCCCATCTGTAACCCTTCGCGTATAGTAAACTTCTGTCCACCATCTTCAAACGACTCCATAAATCCTGTATTTGAAGCGCGTCCTGTTGTTGCACCACTATTCGGTGACTCTTCACCGTCTATTGTCGTGTTGTAATCAGAATCAAAACCAAGATGCAGATTAGTAAAGAACTCATCACCTGCTTCATCTAATGCTACATATTCGCGCAAAGTGGTAATTGGTGCAAACGGCTTGCCGTTTTTGTCAATAGGCATTGGTGCAGGGTGCATATTCTCTCCCGCTATTTCTGGTGGCGCGCAAAAGAAATTGCGGAATCTTCCACCGTGACCTATGAGAAATTGTGGTTTGTATTCAGCCTGTCCTTTACTGTTGTCAAGCCAAGCACAGAAGTTTCGACTTGTTGCACCCGGCACTGTACTATGAATAATAATACTGAAACCTTCATTACCATTTGCATCTTCAACAACGCGACCTAAATGAGCGCGAAGATAACCCATGTGTGAACCACGGTCAAATGACACTTTTGGTTTAGGAGGATAGCCTACATTTGAGAAATCACCATCAACAGCCCAAAACGGCGCAGGGTCATGTGTTGAACCTGTTACTGCAAAGTCAGCATGATGATGCGCAGCAGTTGCATCAATGGGTTGGTTTGTATCTGTACCGCCTGTTGATACAGACCGTCTGTTAACATCGAATCTTTCACCTTCACCGGGGTATTGGTCTGATGGTCTGCGTTGACTGCTACGACCGTTTAACGCACCACCTTGATTGATAAGACGAACAACTTCTTTGGCTGCTGCTTCAATGTCTGTCACTCCTTCTTTCAAACCAATTTCGCCCATATCAACAGTAAGTCTGCGTACAAAATCCATATCTTTCCAATGTGGAAGGTGTTGTAATCGACTTTCGTAATTACTGCTTAAATCAAGAGGAGTTGCTCTTTTACCTTTCAAACAAAGGAATGCTGAAATAACGCGAGTTCCTTCGGGTGTGTCGAAAAATGTCGCGCCGAATTGTTTTTTATCAGCATCACCATCAATAATTTTTTCAGATTCATCATGGTCTATTGTTTCAGCGTGACGCAATTCTGCTGCACTCAACGATATAGTTGATTGCGAAACTCTCCCTTGACCAAACTCATCTGTTTCTTCTCCAAACTGAATGATGTGTTCGTTTTGTCTTCCCTTACGATTGTAATGATTTGCAGCCATACCGCTTGTAGCCATAAACGATTCATCCATTAACCACCAAGATTTATGCGCGTTAGCACTTTCAACGAATTGTGATTTTCCTGTGTCACCAATTAAAGAATAATTTACACTGTTGATGGTTTTTGTGACAGTAAATGATGTGGTAGCAACATCTTTGTTTTGTGTTCTGAATCCAGCAGCAACATCAAGTCCCTTAATAGTAGGTGTGGTTGCGTTTGTTTGAACCTGCATATGTAAATCATGGAACGCGATAAACTCTCTATCGTGCGCTACATCATACAACAACACGCGAGCATGGGTTTCTGTGCTAAGATAAGGGTCAAGGAAAGCAACTACGGGTGGGCGATTAGTAGGAGATGCACTACCATGCAATTCAATCCAATTCATTTGTATTGTGTTGTTAACATGCTGAATGAAATTATTAGCGGTTTCAAGACAAGTGTTACCGATTAAGAAGTTTTCAACAGGTACGCTGGTGCGCGCTTCTTGTGTTAATTGAGTTTTTCCACCAAGGAAAATAGTCGCTACTTCGTGTTCATCATACACACCGCGCGATTTACAAAACATTCCCTCTATCGCGTGAGGGTTAGTGTAGTGCATATTCATCCAAACAGTATCACCATAACGCATTCCGCCGGGACAATAAGGATTATTCCATGTTGCGTTTGCTATACCATCTTGTATTTTCAAAGGTAATGTTGTCGCGACTGTTGAATAAATACCTATTATCTTAATTGTTGAACCACCACCTGCACCAATGTTAGGTGCGGTTGGGTCTAACAAAGGGTGTGCTGTAAGAGTTAATTGAGTAGCGTTTGTTGTTGAATTGTATGTAACTTGATATGTTCTTGCGTTAGTCGAAGCAACTGCTGCAAACGCATAATTTGTTGGTAAATGCCCTTTTGGTAAGTCGTGGTCTTCTGGTATATCGAAAGTTTGAGTGCCACCAATTACACTAAGTAATTCAATAACCGCAGTTTTCGATTCAATACGAGGCAGATGAGGGTTTGCGCTTGGGCCAGCCTTAAACTCAACTGCACTAACATATTGTCGTAGTCCGTAGTCAAGATTACCGCCTTGCGTCATTACACTACTGCGGTCATAGTAAAATGGACGGCGATACTCTTGCGCGGATGAGTCAGCATCAACATCACCTGTTAGTGGAAATCCTATTCCGGTAGGCACATCACCAACTTGAAATCTTGCTTGCGGTATAACTGTTGTTGAAAAATCTTTACTCCTATTAGTTTCATTAGTTGTCATAGTTAAATTACTAACAGCATTACTTTTTTCGTAATAACTCCATTCACCGTTCCCTAATGTAATTCTTCGCGTTCTTCCTGTACTAATTCCTCTAACAGTTCCAGCATCACTAAATGAAGACAACGGAACTCTTTCGGGGTCACTATTGATAGTGATAGCATTCGTTCCTAATCTTCTATCATATCTTGCTATTGTACCGCGTATTGATTTATTATTGACAAGACGATATTGATAGTGTCCAAATGCTTCGTAATCGTTAGCGGGATAGTTAGGTGCGCGCCTACCAACAGGAGAAGGGTTCCAAGCCTGTGCAGTCATAGTTGCATCAAGATGTAACTTCATACTGTTATCGGGACCGGGAAAAATACCTGCTTCGCGGTCTTCAAAAAATTGTTGTGGGAACAATGGTATTTCAACAAGCGCGCGTGTGCTTGCGTATTGTGTTCCTAATTGATAATCATGTTGAACTGAACCGATTGATTGAAACAATCTATCGTTTATAGTAGTTCCATCATTACAAATTGAAGTGTGGTCAAAGTGTGGGTCAAGGTGAACAGATGCTCCGATTAACAATTGACTTGCAGTAATCCAATCAGAAAAATTAACTGCTCTTCTGCCATTGGGTTTGATAAAAGAATCACCGAGAACTGAAATGTTGAAACGAGTGCCTGTTTTAGTAGCGTAACCAACACTCGCACCATTTGCTAAAAACAAACGACCCGTTGCTGGAAAACAATATGTTCCCCATGAAGATACACCAGCACCATTATTATTCAAAGGAATAACATCAAGAGTGTTACCCGATGCGTCAAAGGCACTTACTTGCGCAACGCAATCGTGTCTTGTATTCCATCCTATTCGCGCTAAAGTTGACGGGTCCCAAGACGGTTTAGTGTTGACAGCACCTTGCCCTGCACCTCCAAGTGTGACAGATACAACAGGCGCGCCCGGTTGTATTTCTTTGACTATGTGAGAATCGGGGCTACCGTCGCCTCTATACGACACACTTTGGTCTGATACATCACCCATCAAACCTTCACCTTCCATGATTAAGTAACGACCCCCGCCTGTGTCGTTTACTTCCATAGAAGATACCCTTACATTGGATTGAATGTAATCAATAACAAAGTATGTGCAATCATTAAAGTCAATAGTTGCAGGTGTTGCTCTCGATAATTGCATTGTTCTTTCGCGCTTACTTGGTTGAACTATGAATATGTATGAGTCACCATCTTTGTCGTTATCAATAATGTCAAACATTTCAAACGCACCACCTTTCTGTGCTGCGCGTTGAACTGATTCTTGATAGTGAGTAGGTGCTTCATCAACCGGAGGGTCACTTTGACCTTTCACCATCGGTTGAAGATGTATTTTGTGATAAGCAGATGGATGCTCATTTATTACTACACCTTGAGGGGGTTTGTTAGGTTCATCACCGGATGCACGCGGTGTGTAATTTGAAGGTATCAATGATTCATCTAAATCTTCTTCGTGTGTAAATCCACCTGTGTCATCACCAACAAGGTGATGTGGTTTCAATACTACATTCGCAGTACCTACATCAGTTGAAGACGCTCTAATCACACCACCGGGTGCGTGTATAGTAGCACCAGCAGCAACAGCATTAGCAATATGGATGGCTACGCGATTACTGTTAACCACAGAACCACCATCCGGTACGGTTTTTGTGATAAGAAGTGCCGGGTCTGAAACTCCCATTTTTCCTCCTGTTAGGTCAACTGCATTGTAGTGAACCTCAACATAACCAGCGGTTAGACCCGACACTTCAAGAATAGCAACACGCGACTCATTTTCGGGTGTTAAGTGTTTTTTGTATTGAGAATCCGAAGTTGAATCAACACCTATACCACCACCTTTCAGTAAAAACGGTTCAATGTCATCAACTGATATTGCGATGACACCATCGCGATGAGCGTCATGAGAAGCCAACCCATTTCTAACAATACCTGTTGTAGTTGCAGAAGTTTTGACCTCCATAACTTTCGCGTTGAACGCGGTGTGAGTAATAGCCACTTTGCTATTTATTGGTAACATATCTTTTAGACCAAGATACCCACCAGCGAATGTAACAATAACATCATCTGATACACCATCAATGGTTCTTGTTAATTCCTGTTCGTGAATAGGTGGGAATAATCTCAAGTAATGATGACCTTCTTTGTGAGTGTAGTGATGCCTTCCTGTATGTCCTGTTTTGAATCTGTCGTCTAAACTCCAAGATGAAGGTGCGAAATAATTTGTGTTGACTGCTAATGAGCGCGAATACAAAAACCCATGAAAATTGTTAGGGCTTTCATCAATAACCATAGCACCTGTTCTATCAATTGCTTGACTTCCTGTACCTACGGATTGGAACGGTTTACCCGATATTGCGTCTATCAAAATGTCAGACCGTATCAAAACCATAGTTGAGTCGTTAGCAAGATTGTTACCGGAATGAAAAGCAGTTCTTGAATGTAAAACACCGCGCGAACCTGTATTTGGTGATACAGTGAAATCAAGATGAATACTATCAACAGTGATTGTACCGTTTGTGTTTATGGCTTTCAATCGAACTCTCTCCGGTGGAGTGCCGTTTGGTAGTCCTGTAAGTATGTCAGTAGCAGTAGGATTGATTAGAATGTTGTAAGGTGTATGTGCAACACCAATAACTTGCGCGCCGCTGCTATGTGCTGCGTTGGCAACTTGATAATCACCAAGACTTTCAAGAGTGTAATTGCTTGACAGTGTATCTGATTTACCACTTACTATTTCGTATAACGATTGACATTGAGTAGCACCTATTGTGATTGCTGTATCACCTGCTGTTACATTTGATGTAATCTTGAATACATCGCTATCAACTTCAACAGGCTCTTCAAATCTCCATAACCCAATTGTGCTGTTTGATAACATCGCGGGTTTGACTCTAAACTCATTAGCAGTAACATCAGACTTCCAATGAACCGATTCAATATATCCACGATACTCACCACCTTTACCACCGATGTATAAATCTTGGTCGTTTACAGAACAAGTGTATATCTTATTCATTTTATGCGACGCTAATAGTTCACCGTTCACATACAGTTTTACTTGTTGTCCGTTAAACTCTCCCGATATGTGATACAGTTCGCGTTGACCTGCATTGTAACCAACATTGTTTGATATGAAAGAAGAAGCAGCGGTAGGGTAGTTGTTTGCGCTTGCGGCAATAGCAGTCACTCCGTTACTAAACTCAACTTTGAAAGAAGCAACACCGGGCGCGTTTATCGTACCCATTCGCAATTCAAACAATCCATCTTTACTTACAATCATACCACCACAATCTGGTGATACCCATGCTTCAACTGTGAACTTAGTAAGAGTTTGATTATTCGCGCTTGCGAAACGATGATTGTCACCATCTTGTAAAACAGGTGCGGATGAGCGCGCATCGACACCATTCAACTTTCTTTTGTGTCCTGTATTAGTAAAATTACCTTGAGGGCAAACAACACTGTCGGTGACTCCGTTGAAAAACAACGCGTGACTATTGTTGCTAATTACACCCATAACATCACGACCCTACAAGGAAGTCTATTGGCATGAAAGTTAGAGAACCTTCATAGACATTTTCACCCGCTATGTAACTGAAAGACATAGCAACAACTGTTCCGTTGATGCCGGTATATTTGTCAGTTGGATTAAACACAACACTTGAATCAAGTGTGTTTGCTTTAGAATCTTGCCGGTCAGCATCACTTCTGCCGGATATTACAACCAAGTTTCTTTCTGCGTAGTCTTTGTTGGATGATGTGCTTGTGATAAGAGAATTGTATGGAACTTGAATACCAACTATGTAATCAGCAGTTTGTTTATCACTAAGACTTACATCTGCTTCTAACAATGCTTTATCGGGGTCAATACTAAGAGCAGAACCCGACGCACCAAGAAGACTCGCGTTACCAACATACGCAATTAGGTCTTGCAACTTATCACCTGCGCTACGACAAGATTTGTCAGTACCACCAGCAAACTCTTCGTATAAAGGAATGAACGCTGTAAAGTTCGTGCTAAATGTTGGAGTTAGATTGTTACCGTCCGAACCTGTTTCTTTTTGAGTAATGGTGAGTTTGGATGTAGCACCACCCGTGTCTTTTTCACCCGCGCTTAATGTAAGTGTGAATGCATTTGCGAAATTAGTTCCACCTGTGCTTGTAATTGTATCAGTAAATGTAGCAGCCTCGCAAGCAGTTTTAACTGCGGCAGCAAGAGTAGCGTCAGTTGTTATTCCGCTAATGCCAACTGTTACTTTAGGTGGACCGCTTGATGAAGAATGTGAACCTGTACCACTGTTGAATTGTACTTTGATGGGTTTTCGTGTTGTATTCTCTCCTGTGTAAGTGGACTCTATTTCAAAGAACTTACCGTTGAGGTCACTTGCGGTTACACTTCCACTTGTCATATAAGATTGGCGCGTACCTCCATCAGCGTTTGCTAACGCGCTAAAGTCAATACTTGCACTCGCAGCAGTTGCAGCAAATGCACTCGCAGCACAATCGTCGTCAGAAAGTATAACATTCAATTTCATGTCTGCTGATACCATATTTAAGTCTAAACCATATCTTTCACCCAAGACAGGGACAGGCATAACAGGCACACTCCGTGTGAAATTAACGCTGTAATCTGTTACATCAAGAGTCAACACTGAACCATCATTGCGAATCAAACGAACCTTTGTCATACACCAGACCTCCTATTACCATGTGAGCGACCACCACGCTGCATTTCAGCGCGTATCAAATCACCAATTTCACGCGCTAATTGTTTTTTATCTGTTCTATCTGTGACACCGCCAACATTGATGTTGACAGTCACACCGCCGCCACCAACACCGATACCTGTTGGGTTGTTTTTACGATTCAAAGGCACTACTGCTTCCGGCCCATCTTCACCAACTAACGCGATAGTTGGTCCTGTGACAATACCACCTTTTGCGAGTGGGGTTATTGTTGGAAGGTTGAACTCATCGCCACCAATACCCGGAACCCAATCGGGAATCTCAAAACTCATCATTTCAGCAAAGTCGTTATAGATGTCAATGACTGCATTAAATACCGATTTAAACCCATCTACAAACCCATCATAGAGTGTTTCGGGTATGCTAAGGAACCAATCAAGAAGCGACTCGCCTCCAAAAATAACATCTTCCGCAAATGAAACACCAAGTTGGAATAATGCGTTAAAGACTCCTGTAACCAATCCTAAAACACTCCCTATGATGATTTGTGCAGTACCTAAAATCAGACCCGATATTAACGCTAAACCAGCAAGTAGCCCGTAATAAATTAATGCGCCAAAACCATATATGTACGCCCACGCTGTTTCAAAGATTAAAACAACCTCATCCCAATAACGATATATGATAGCAACAAGCAATAATGCAGCAGCAATAATCGCGGCTGGTACAACCGCTAACCCAATCAAAAATAATCCAACAAATATAGCAAATGCGCTAAGAATCGCAAGAAGGACTGCTTGGATGCCGTCACCAGCACCCATAGCAAACGCAACAAGACCAGCAATACCAGCAATAACAAGACCAATACCCAACATTACTGCACCTACTGTGCCTTTGATAGCAATAACAGTACCGGCTTTTAATGCCGCCATTGTCTTTAACACTATCAATAATACTCCAACTAATGATGTGAAAATACCAATACCGACAGCAATTGCTGCATACATATTTTCAAACTCATTGTAAAACATTCGCGCGCCACCAACAGCAATCACTAACGCTCCCAATAAAACACCAACAGTACCACCAAGAAGAAGCGAAGCAACACCAGCAGCAAGTAAACCAGCAGCGAGAATATCAAGCCCGGTTGATAAATTACCTTCATCACCTTCACCGGATATGACAAGCACCAACCCTTGCATCGCGTCATGAAGTGGCCCCAAATCTTCTGTCATTTTGAGAAGAGGACTATTCGCCCCATCAAAGGCAATTGACAAGGCAGCAAGTGCAAATCCAACAATTAGGAAAATACTCACTAATGAGAACGCTGATACCAATAAGCGACTGAATAAAGTATTAGATTTTGTCAAGATTTTATTACTCAACTTTTGCGCAAGACCATGTGAAATTGTAGCAGCAGCAAGTTTTTGCATTACTGTCATACCCTTGCGGTGGTCCTCTTTTTGTTCAGTAGTCATCGCAACATTTTTTCCTGTGATTTTAGTTACATTGGCTATTGCTTTTCCAAACCCTGCGAGTGTTGCGCCTATACCATATATTGGTGACTTCTTGATAGCAGTTGTTACTTTCTTTTGTTGCTTTTCAAAAACACCCATTTTCTTCGACGCGTTAAGATTGAATACACCAAACTGTTCAAGTGCAATTGTCAAGTCATCAACTTGCGTTTGTAGGTCTTTAATCTCCGACATTAACTCACCTACTCACTGAATGGCATTGCTCCATGTGTTGACCCTACGCGTGCTTTCTTTTTCCCTTTATTGGTTGATTTTTCCATTTCATCTGCTTGATGGCGGTCTGCTGCATTAGCCCAAACAAAAGATTGTTCAAATGCTTTCGCGCTCATATTCCACACTTCTTCTATACTCATTCCATAATGTTTCGCAACATAATACACCGAGGCTTGAAACCCTAATTCTATATCGGGCTTTGGATTACGGATGAAGTCGTATGCTTCTTCTATTGGTCCAGCCCATCCACTAAAGGGTTAGTCAACATATCCTGTGGTTGCGGTAACAAAGCAGTTATTTGTTGCGCGATAAAAGGGCGTAGTGATAACATCTGTGGTATGGATAAGCGCGGCTCAGTTTTTTCAATTGCTTCTGCAAACATATATTTCCAATACGCTGCAAGGTCAATATCAATTGAACCCGACTGTTTTATGTTTACGAAGGTTTTGATTGCATCCTGCATCTGCATAAAGGATAGTTCCTTCACCCAAATGTTCAGTATTTCAGTCCCTTCTTCGTTTGCTTTTAATTCATGCTTCTCCGCTTGGCTGTTCACCAAGAGGCTCGTCGCTTCCGCTATCTTTACCATTGTTTTCACTTACTCCCTCATCACTTGTTGCAGCCTCTTGTGAGGGTTCAACATCCTCGGCTTCAACTGCCTCTTCTTCAGAGGGGGTGTCGGCTTCGGTTAGGCGGGTAATGAGTTCCGCCTTTGTGCCTGTAACCGGAAGACCTCGCGCTCGTAATAGGGCTTTTAGTTCTTCAACGGTCATGGACTCGTATGGGTTTTCTTTGCTCAATTCTTCGGGAAATGGATTACCGTCAGTCTTAGCGGCTTCGGGATTAAATATCTCATCAACTACTTCGGGTTCAGCGATGAAAGTTTCTTTTTCAACCGCGCGAATATGAAGTGGTCGCTCACCACCAATATGCATATTGCGCTTCATGAGCCACACCCACTCTTTTCACAGGTTGAGCCTTTCGGTTTGCACTTAGGACAGGTCTTGCAACCGCGACAACCTTTACAGTCGTCGTCTTTGCACATATTCTCTTTCAATAGCGTTCCCCAACTTTCTCTAAATGGATTCATCTAACAGCCTCCAATTCTCTCCTTAAATTAAGTTTTTCCATATGGTTGGGCTTAGGTCTATTAGCCATTCTGCTTCGTTTTGTAGCAGGGTCTAATCGGTCTAAGTGGTCTAAATCTCCTAACGGTTGTTCAACAGGAACCATCGTCCCTTCACCTGTATGGTACCCCATATCATCACCTATGGCACCTAAGTTAGCCTCGCGTACAGAACGAGGAAGACCTCTAAATCTATCCTTTGAGCGTTCCAACTCACGCGCGTTGTGTCGGTAAATACCCTTACCCGCGTTTTCAGCGGTGTCCATCAATTCTTCAACCGGCATCATCTGTCGCCCACTTCTTTTACCGGGCTTACCCATGTCCGGGTCTAATCCAAGTGATTGCATATTCATTGTTTCTGGTGTGCCTTGTGGTGGTGCAGGTCGCGGCATAAGTTGTATCTCACGCCCCGGTAATGGACCTTGACCTTGACCCATCATAGGTGGCGCGTTAGGAACTTGTGTAGTTGCGGTGCTTGGTTTAGTACCCGGTACATTTGGGTAAACTTTACCATCCGATTGATAACCTGCTCTTTGAGCATATGATACAGCCGCAGGGTGTGGTTTGATTTCCGGCATACCGCTACCATATTCAGTGTGTGTTGTCGCGACATTCTCTTTCAGCAAAGTCCATGCTTCATTCATCGGATTCATCTAATCACCTCACATATGGAAGAACGCGTCATGTGAAATCACGCGAACATGCTTTGGCTTGATAGCCAACTCGGATTTGATAACACCTTTATCTTCCGGTATTGGAAGAGGCGCAGATTCAATAAGGTAATCATCAATAACAATGATTATTTCTTCACGGTTGCTTCCAGCACCACTCTTTGTCAATGTAAGTGTAATAGGTTCTGTAAAACTGTGTACCCTGTTAGTACGGAACTCATGCCAAATAAGAGGGTCAGAAGCAATAACAGTCATGGACATTTCATACTCCATTGCCTTCTCAATCATAAGATTAGCATTGCGTGAACCACCGAATGGTATCTGCTCAAGTGAATCACCAGCGGTGTTGCGAGTTTCTGCTTGACTGTTACCGCGAATAGTATAGATTGCTTCGGAATTGTTGTTACCGCTTAGAGAGAAGTTAGTAACTTGCGCTATGTTAATTCCAAAGGAACTGATTTGACCGTTGTAAAAGAAGAATGGTTTTTCTGTGTTAGGCGCGATTCCGGCCTTCTTACGGTTGATAACGCTGTTAGCGGTATTTTCAAACATACGATGTGCGGTGTATCTATCACCCTTGTTTGAGTTTTCAAGACGGCCTGTGTCGGTGTAGCAGTAAAGTGCATCGAAGTTGACAGTCATTTTTACTTCTGCGTCTGCATCAGCCGCGAGTGAGAAGTCCTTCACTTTGCATCCTTTCCAAACGCGCGTAAGTTGCTTGCTATCGTTTGCTGAACCGGGCGCACCGATACCTTCTGCGCTGGCGTTGAATGAGCCACTGTTGGTTGTTCGGATGCTGGACTCAATCGAAAAAGATGGAAGTGTGGGACCGGAGAATAGAAGTCGTGATTGGCGGTTCGTGATAGTACCGAAACTTGCAGCGGTAGTAACAAAATCGGGAGAGCCGTTTGAAGAGCCAGCGTCATATTTGACAGCCCTCAATGAATACACACTCGCAAGGTGGTTGAAGTAAAATGGCTCTTCGACATGGATTCTTCGCGTAGTTGTATCAATGTAAAGCACTTGACGAATCTCGTTTCGTTCTGTATTCTCCATGTCAGTACCAAGACCATCAGCACCCCATTCTTTTGAAGCGGCAGCAGGTGTGTCTTTTGGAAAATCTGTTGCTGTGCTATCTTGAACAATAACATAATCACCAGCGGCGAGATTAGATAATGTGCCTGTGTAGCCAATATAAGAATCGCCGCTTGAAATATCAAGTTTTCCATGTCCACTTGGGTCAGTCATAAGTGAACTCGGAATATCAATTACTTCGCGACCAAGTGCGTAATACAACCAGCGCGCGCTGTTCATCATAGTTTCAAGAGAGCCACCTTCGTTAGACAATCTTTGTGGCTCTTGCACTACAACATCTCGACCAACACCAACTACATGAGCGCGTCTGATTTCGACCTTTGTTTCCGGTAGCCCGACAGTTGCCGCAAGACCGATAAATTGGTCGGTAAGAACTGATTCGTCTGAAGAAGAAGCGGATGCGTGATATGTCATACCTGTGTCAATTGTTGGTGTTCCTACGGTATCAATGAGTAGTTCGTCACCGGATGCTGATGTAGTGCTTACTTCTTTCATTGGTGGTGATACGGTGAGGGTTGCGCCAGCATTTGCGACGATAGTGTAAACATGGCCTTTGGTGGCGTTGTCATCGTTAGTGAAAGCACCACCACCGATGACGCGAAGTTGAGAACCAACAAGCATACCAGCAGGGTATCGAAGTAAAGAACCCGATGAGAAGAAACCAGCACTTGCACCTGAAAAGGTGATTGTAGTACCAGTCGAGTCCGTTGCGAATCTAAGACCGCCGAACCCATCATACTTTAACGCCAATCCACATTCTTTTCCGAATGTCACTTCGGATAGGTCGCCTTTATACACTGTTGATGCCATATTATCTGCTCCGTCTTGTCCTACGCGATGAGTTCCGAGAATATCACTATTTCGACTTGGAAGGTCATCCTATGTAGCCTCTTCGTCCGGTCTGAAAGGTCAGTCCTCATCTTATAGAGTAATCGGTCAAAGTTCGCGCCATCTCCTTTTCTTTGGCTATGTACCACGCGCCGGATTTCATCCTCCATTTTCATGAGATGCGACCTACCGTTCATTGTGCGCGCATCGACTGTTACATTGATGCGCGTATGAACGAAGTCATAGAATACTTCGGGTTGTTCCTCATTGTGAACTGTTTCATAGAGTAGGATTGCGTCTTTGCTGGTTAGATTCAAACGCTTACCGCGACCAGCCTCGACAGTTGTAATGTCCTCGATTACAGGAGTGCGCTGGTTAGTGTTACCGCGATTCCAATTATCAGTGAGTATTTTTTTAATGAGTTCGACAGATTCAAGAGCCAAGAATATCACTCCCTATTGATGATTCATTCATTGCTTGTTGTTGAGCCATAGAAACAATTGTATCATAGTCGGGGTGTTGTTTAGTCATAACATTACCGTCTTTGTCTAACAATATCCCGTCACTGTTTACACTTGCTTCGTATAGCATAGCGGCAGCGTCAAGGAATATCCTACCTCTTTCGCTAAACACACTTTCTTTGCGTGCTTGCATGATAGGTTCGCGAGTTGCTTTTGCAATCTCTTTCTTGACAATATCGCTAAAATCCACACTATCACAACACTGTCATTATTTCTGTATAGCGCGGTAGTGTTTCAGCCACCTGCGCTTTGAATAGTTGATACTTACTACCCAAGTCAACATTCTGTGTTCCTTCGGGTAGTAGCACGCTTCGGTCATCAGATAGTATCAAGTCCATCGCGACCAACTTAGTGCATACATCTTCAATTGCTTTCTCGACATATCGCTCACCATAGACATACGATACCTTGACTGCGTTCCATGAGAAATAAGGGTATGAGTTGTTGAAGTAAATAACACCCAAGTCATAGTCAGCCCACCAATCGCGAAGGCGAGCCTCGTCACCTGTGGTAGTACCAACATAGTCTATCTTGAACTTCTTTTGATTGAGTGTTGCACCATTTGTTGCTGCCGCGCTAATGTCACCAACAAGGTCTGTGACACCATTGAGTGTAGTTCCTGTAATGCTTGTGTAGTAACCAACAGTGCTACCGATAGTGATTATACCGTATGGCGCAAGACCTGTAACATCAGCAACAACGATAGTAGTGGCCGTTGAGGATGAAACCGTTGTGCTGTTATCGGTAGCACCGGAGAATGTAACACCGGATGATGTGCAAGCGTAGGTAGCGTTCTCACCTGCTTCACCACGGCGCATGGAAGTAATCTTTAATTGACCACCACCATAATCAGCGTTGGCTGATGCCATGAACTCATGATGAACATTAGCATTTATAGTGCCATCAGTTTCGGTCACATCTTCAAATGAGAAGGATGGACTAAATGCTGTGGCTGATTTCCCTTTGCGCGCATCCTTGTTTATTAGGTCAGCAATTTGTTGTGCTGTGCTTACATTGTCAAACTGCGCGCGGAACTTAGAGTTACCTTCACCAGCCGTTAGTGTAGCAACACCGCCACCACCCGGACACAAAAACAGTTTATCTGTATCAGCCGTTAGTTGTGTGAAGTCTGAAACTTCTAAGCGTATTTCAGCCGCAGCGATTTCGCGATAGTCTTGACCTTGCCATATTTCAAGCCTCAATACTTGTTGGACATTGCGGAACATAAGAGGGACAGAACCAACATAGTCTGTGTAGTATCTTCGTCTGTATGGTTTGTAAGTATCGAAGTTAAGATACTCGGCAGTCTGTAACATAGGTCGCCAAGAATTGTTTGTTAAGTTATCTAACTTATCTTGTGTGCGCAAAATGAGAGTTTCAACCTGTGCTTTAGTGACACCCTTACGCTTACCATTAGTAAACGATTGAAGGTTTTGAATCTGTGCGTTTTGCGCAGTAGTGTATGTTCCTGTTAATGAGCCACTAAAAGATAAACGAACATTACCGGAAGCGCGAGCGATAGTTGTAATAGTTCGCTCTTCACCCATTTCGGCATCGCTGGTAATCTCAATTTTATCACCTACTTCAAATCCTACTAATCTGTAATCTGCTGGTGCAATGTCAACATAAGTTGAACCATCATTCGCGGCTAAGTAAACAGGGTCGGGGAATGGTATTTGCAGTATGTCTGCTACCTTCTGCACTGATGTATAATACAAACGGTCGGGAAACAAAGGTCTGCCTTCGCGCTCTCCTGTTTGAAATACTGTTGGCATATCATCTTCTCCTCAAACTCTTTGGTGTGTGTCTTGGGTATTGACCATATTTCTTATAGAACTCTTGTAACATTTGTTTTACGCGAGGGTTATTTATCCTACTTCCTTTCATTGCTACGCGTATTCTCATTTCTTCCTCTTTCTTTTGTTTGATTGCATCGAGGGGGTCTTGATAGTTTGACTGAATCTCCGGTGTCATCTGTGGTTGTTGTTGTTGTGCTACCCTATTCTGCTCTAAAAATGTGTTGCGCATTTCTTCAACCGCGAAACCTGCACCGGATGTAGCCATTTCCTCAAGTTTCTGTTCCTGTTCCGGTGTCAACTCTTCTTTGAGTAAACGCCAAGATATAGCCATCGCTTCACCAGCATTTTTTATGTTAAAATCTTGAAGACTTGCGTTGAAATCTCCATGCACTGAATCGTAAAAATCAGATTCATTTCTGTTAGGTGGCATGGGACTCTTTTCGGGGTCGCGACCAACATCAATCATGTTTTTTTCAGGAATAATGTTGTACCCTCGTTTTGCTCGTTCATCGGATAACACTTGATGTATTTCAGAAGATGGCGCGTGTGCTTGAGCGTCGTCTAAATGTTTAGCGTTCCATTGTGACAAATCATCAAGTGACAACCCGCTATTGTCCATCCATTGTTGAAACTGTGAATGGTCTATGTGAGTAGGTTGATACTCCGATTGCGCTTTGCGCGGAGCCCATAAATCTTCGGCTGGTGGTGGACTACCCCCATGATAAGGCAACGGTTCCTCTTCACCGACATTTTTCAACAACCGCCAAGCCATATCCATTGGATTTGCGCTACGCACAAAATAACCTTTGAATGGTATTCCTCTATTAGTATGGTCTGTGCGACCCGGCATGGGTGTGCCTAACCCTGCGTGAATTGCATCATGGGGGTCAACAGAATCCATACTAAGTTGTCTTTTTTCACCACTTGGACCAAAATCTAATACCGCGTGTTGACCGTAATAACTTGGATTACTGTCATCTCCCGTTTCTTGATTTACAGATGCGGTCATTCTTCCTGTACTTTCGTTACCCGGATGAACTGAATCGAGTTTTTTATTTTCATCAAGGGGTATATCCCTAAATCTGTAATGATTGCTTAGTATATCAATAGGAGGCTCGCCTCTTGATTTAATATCGGTATGTACTCTTTCATCTGCTTTGTGTCGTCTATCTAACGCACCTTGCATGGTATCATCAGAAGAATCAGTTTTTTCCCGTTGTTGTCTGTAATACTCTTCTAACGCTTTTTTTTCAGCCTCTTTTTCAGCATCAGTGGGGGATGAGGGGTGTATCTTACCCTCCATATACAATTTATCATAAATACTGTCAAACGCATCACTTAACGGACTGTTAAGTTTAGGTTTGCGCTCATTGGGTTCTTCGTCAACCATCAAATCACTTCCTCGGTCTTTGCAAGGTTGTAATGCATAGGCTTCTTACAAGCCCCGCATCTTTCAAGATAACAAAAGTGAAGCATACCGCAAAAGCGACAGCGTGTGCCGCTACCAATGTTGACAATATCACGGATGTTGCGCGTCTTCATGTTTTGACGCTTAACAACACCTTTCAACTTGTCGCGCTCATCGGTCTTGGTCATTGACTCTTGGGCCTTTTTCCAGCCTTGCTTTTCAAGTCTTTGCAACTCGCCTAAGTCCATATCGCTCACCCTCATGAGGTGACGACTACGACATATAGATTGCCCTGCATGACATAAGAAGTTACACCTTCAACAGTCTTACCGCTGGTATAATCATCAAGTACCTTTTGAACTCCATCCGCAACGCTCGCGCCTGTTTCGCACGCATCGTCCGGGTTGAACTCAAATACTTTCGTATCGGACAAGGTGAATCACCTTACCGTGAGCCGATTACAGTCCACTTCCCTGTGTTGCCACTAACGCAATCAATTGTCAAAGTAGTAGCCGCAGTAATCAAACCAAGCGCACCATCGACTCCGCCACCTGTAACATCACCCAAAGTGTCGCCGTTTACTTGCGCACTTAGAATGCTGGTAAGGTGTGCTGATAGGTCAATCGCGCCGGTTGTTGCACCTGCCGCGTTAAATGTTCCACTTAATAGAACTAAGTCACCAATACTGTGCGGTCTGTTATCAATTGTCGAACTAAATGCCATAATCATTCATCTCCTATATTATCTGCTTCTTCTGCCTCGTTAATAGACTCTTCGGGAGGGTTAAGGTGTGCATCAATCGCGCCAAGTAATTTCTTCTTGGTGGATAGAGAAGATGCTCCATTAACACCATTATCTTCCATCCATGCTAAAATGTCACCTTTAGTCCAGCCCATGTCGGGGGTTCCATCATTGTTTTCATCGTTAGTTAGTTCTTCAAAACTATGTCCTTCGATGATAAACTCCGGTCCATCGACAGCCACGCGATGCTGTTCAAGCCATTCGACTGTCACTTGTCGCGATTCGCCCCAAATCCACCAACCTAAGCGACCCATGTTAGCACCTGTTCGGCGCGAGCCTTTGTAGGTTATAGTAGGCAGAAAAACCACCTCAAGCACCGAGTAGTAGCACAGTAACCTGCACTACTTGGTTTGCTGATTCAGAGTCCAAGATAAGACAAGGCAATGCTCCACCTGTTGCGAGAGGAGCGACTGTTGCGTCTGCACCTGTCAAACCTGTGTTAGTCATTGTGATTGTAATATCTTTCGCGGCTGTTGCCGAAGCGTACCCTACAATTCCGAGAATCTTTGAAGCACCCGCTGAAAACAATAGAGGCTCAACTGTTGCCGCTTGAACGACATTTACCGAAAGGGTAACTAATCTCAATCCTCCGTTATTTGCTCTGTCTGTCTGTTGTGGTTCAAATGAATCAAGTGCGCCCGGATAAGTTGCACCAAGCCATGTTGTTTCATCAACAGGAGTTCCTTGCCTCATGTCTATGTCTGCAAGTATGTCAACCAATGTAAAATCACTGTCTGCTACTTTGATACTCAATCCTTTTTCTGTCACTGTTGTTGTTGCTACCATATTTCATCACCTCATTGTAAGTCGCGAATGCTACCACTTGCACCGAAGAAAGAACACCATAGTTCTCCCATTGTTCTGTAAAGTCCTTCTTGTCCAAGACGGTTAATCGCGAATGGGTCGCCGGTTTCGATACCGGACTCAAAGTATTGAGTAGGGATAGCAGTTTGGAACCACAAGTAATCTGTATCAAGGTAATAGATACGCGATAGTGTGGATGCACCCTCGGTTGGCATATCCTTTGTTGGAATCATTGGAACACCGTTGTATGTTGCAACGATGAATCCAGCCTCAAGACCCGGTACACCCTTAACACCGTTGAAGGTTGGTGTAACTCTCTTGGAGTCCATGAATCTTTGTTGGCTTTGCAATAATTGCTGTGTTCTCATCAAAGTGTCATATCCTGTTAGCATAACCTTTGGATTACCACCACGGGTCCAAATCTGCTGGAATAATCCATCAAGTTGATTTAGTGACAAAGTTCTGTTACCACTTGCTACATCAACTTCTGCACTGTGGAAGTCTGCACTACCATCGCGAGTGATGGAGTACATATCGTGGTCTGTTGTCGCGCTTACATGCCCAGTTACAGTGGTCATCTTGTCCGGGTCAGCAGTAACACGGTCAAGTGATTCAAAGTCGTTACCGGATGGTGTGTCAACATCTTCAAGAAGCATTCTGTTAATGTGTTCAGCGTGGTGCTTACCCATTTCTTCTTTTAGAACTTGCCTAACATCACCAAGTCCGTCATCCTTGTCAGAAAGGAACATGCTCACTTCGGATAAGTCGAAGGTGTGAGCAACGGTCTTTGGCTTTGCTGCAACATGGAGGAAATCCGGCTTGGTTGTGTCCGGTAGTGTTCCATTTTCAGCAATACCGCCACCCTTTGTAAAGGATGCGCGACCTGTTAGGATTCTCCATCCACTTCGCTCCCAAGGCTTCTTAGGAAGAATAGAGAACGCGTTGAACTCTTGGTTCAATTGCGACCAAACTTTTCGTCCGTAAATTGCTTGGTATGTACCAGCAGTTGAAGACATAAGAGGCGCGTCTGCCTTTAGAATGTCACCTGCTCCGTATGTGTAGCCTGTTTGAGAAGCCCCACCGTAGTAGTAACGCTCCATGTCTTGTACTGTTCTTACATAATTTCGTGCCATCAGTATTCACCTCCGTTCAACGCTTTACCTGCAAGTCTGTGAACATCGTCCCATGACATATTTGCAAGGTCTGCGGTTTCGGGGATTGTAACGGTAGCCATTGCAGTATCAGACTTGCTGATTACTGAAGAGCCGTTGGAAACATTGTCAATGCGGTCATTTAGAGCAAGGACAGCCTTTTGCAATTCAACCATTGGTGCGCGAGCATCAAAGTTATGCTTTGCAATTGCATCTGATTCTGCTTTCTTCTCTTTCAAGAACCTGTCAGTGAAATTGTTGTTTAGGTCAGACTTGAATTGCTGCTCTGTTGCAGCAGCCTTGAATACTTCATATGCTGCTTCAATTTCACTTGATGAAACATTGTGTGCGTTTAGGTAATCACCTTTAATCACATTCTTGTTACCGGAAGGCGCGGAACCAAAGTTTGGTTGTGGCCTCTTACCGGAGTCATCTTCACCTGCACCTTCAAGAGAACCTTGTCCTCTGTGGTCATACCCGGAATCGCCCGGTCCATATCCTTTACTAAAGTGGTCGCGAGCCGCAGACGGGTCGAAACCCGCGCTCTTAGCGGTCTGCTCCAACCAAATTAGGTAGTCGCTTGTTATCATATCATCTGCTTTCGCCATTTTTTTGTCATCTCCTTTGTCATCATCGTCAGAGTCGTCGTCACTATACACCATGTCTTCCATGTCTTCATCATCATCATCTTCGTCGTCATCAGCAAAAGGATTTCCTTCTTTTTTCTTAGGTTTATCTTCGCCGCGACCTTCAAGCATGTCTTCGATGCCTTTGTTTTGGGACTCTTTATCTTCTTTCTTTTCTTTCTTGTCATCATCCTTGTCGTCAAGTTTTTTCGACAAGCGTTCAAGGACGCTCTGCAATTCACTCATGGTATTTGTCATACTATCACCTGTGTCCTCCTTCAGAATACGAAATTGTGCTTCGGGGTTTATTCCCTTTTCACAAATCGTAACTTCGTGGAGTTCCATACGCCTAATTTCGCGGTAGTCACCGCGAGTTTGGTCGCTCTTGTTAACGCGCTCAAATGCTTGGCCTCCGATAGAGAACGAGCGCAAGTTCCCTTTTCGTATTTCAGAAGCCACTTCGCGTGCCTTCTCAATGTCGCCTCTTAGTTTGATAACAACAAACATACCTGTGTCATCAACTTCAGACTTCCACAATCTGCCGGAATTGTCCGTGTAGGAAGGAATTACGCTTCCTACTTGTATATTGGAGTGTGCAAGTTGAACATTACGGAATCCATCTGCTTTCATAAACTTACCAAAAGCATCTTTCAAAGCACCGCGAGTGATTAAATCACCTTGCTTGTCAACCATCTCAACAGACGCATATCCAGCAACAACAAGGTCATTACCAATACCCTTCAAAATGACGGGATTGGATGGAGTGCTTGGAGCCGCGAGAATCGCCATTGTTCCCCGTCACATCTCTCATTGTATATCAACGGAACTGTTCTCAATCGCGATAACACCATCATCTTCAAGACGCGCAGTTTCACCTTCGCTGGTTCGCAGTCGTTTGGTTTTCTTACCTTTGGCTGATTTAATATCATCATCGTTTCGCGCTTGGGGGTCAAAATCAGGCATTGTGTTATCGCGAATGTTTTCAGTAGGTCCTCGCGGGGATTCAACATCAGCACCCGCGTAATCAAGACCTAAACCTTGAACGCCTGTACTTGTAATCTTCTCTTTAGCAAGATGTTCCAATCCGCGCTCAACTAATTCAAGGCCGCGCTTAATCACTTCTTCTTCATCTTCAAGAACTTGCTTTGGTTTCTTAGAATGACCTGCTGGTGGTTCGGGGTCAACTTCATCATACTCCGGCTCATCTTCTTCTTTTTGTTTTAACAACCACGCAGCCTTTAATTCCCAATATGCTTCTTGGTCGCGTGCTAACTTGACAAGATAATCATTGCCCCATATAGAGGTGTGTGGTTCAACAACCCATGAAGAATCCTCCTTACGCGTCTTACAGATTACTTCATCATCAAACGCAGGGAATGTGATAGTGATTTTACCCTTCTTCATATTCACTTGTTGAGGTACATGATGTTCTCCCGACATGATAGCGAGTGTTTCAACACTGTCTGCTGCTAATGGCTCATTGTCGGTTATCTTAGCGGAACGGATTCTATACACAGGATATTCCTTCTTTGAAGCACTTACTCCTGTGCAGCGAACAGTTGCGTAATCTCCTACATTCAAACCGCGTGGTCCTTTCGCGCTTCCAACATTCATGTAGTGTTCTTCACCAACTTGCTGTGCGCGCTTACCATAGTTTTCGGGGTGCATAAGTGGACCAACACCAACAGTGTAGTTTTTACCAGCGCGTGATAGTATGATTACATCAACCATTTTTTCTTTACTCAATAACACCCACTTCGGGTGACGAGGCTCACCTTTCATGTATGTGGCATTAGCATCGCGCAAAAGAATATCTATGTTATCTTCGTTGCGTAAGTTCTCAATTGCTACCTGTAAACCTTCATCATCGCTACGCTTGGTGTTGATAGGTTCGGGCATCTTGATGTGTTCGCTTGATTCGTATTGAGCGCGTAAGTGTCTGATTCTATCCTTAGTTGGCATATTATGAGTATCTTCATCAGCAGTCTTTAGCAAATCTAACACTGTCATTATACCATCATGGAGTATCGCGTGTACTATGAAATCCTTCTCATACACTTTGTTGATTTCATCTTTGAACACATCATCCAACTTGATTTCACCTTCTGCATTGTACGCAGTCAACTTCTTACCTTTTTTACTCGCGATGATATGTTCGCCTTGTGGATATAGACTGATAACCCAATCTCCTGTAAACCCGCGCAAATGTTGCATATCTTCTAAATCGAATATACGATGCATGAACTTGACAGGTTGTGGTTTACCGTCATCTTTAATGAGCAATGTATCATCAATCATTACATCAATCGCATCAGAATATGAATGGTTGAATAACCCGTCATCGGTGACATTAGGTTGACCGAAGTTCATTGCTTGATTGATACTTTGACCCATGCGTTGATTTTGGTTTGGCTCATTGTCAAACTCTTGGTATCTAATATGACTCAAAGGTTGTGAAGTATCTAAAGGTGGCAATTGAGGATTGACCCACCTCATAACATTTCGCGGCATAACTAATCTTTGTAAAGAAGGGCTATTGTAAATGTGAGTATCGTCATCCTCTAACAATAATTTACCATCTTGTAAACTTCCGGGTACTGCAACAAACGGACTTTTCGCGTCTATACCATAATGGAACTTTTTGTGACCGCTTGTAAAGATTGGAGTCACAGGCGCGTTATTCATATTGTAGCCGCCCATTGGAGTTTCATGATTTAGACCACTTGCACTCTTTGTTTGCAAATCGGTATCAGTGTTAGCAATCATAAGTTTAGCGATATTGCGTAATGAATCCGGGTCACTGATATTCATAACTTTCTTGAAATTGGGCTTGTTACCTCTGAAAAACTTCATCTTTTTGAAATCTAAAGCCACATCACTTCCACCTTTAGTTTCCTTGTTTGTATTGTGTAAAATATCAAAAATAACTTGTCGCTCTTTGCTCATATCAACAGGATTACCTTTCGCGTCTGTTGCGCTTTCACCACCATGTTGTAAATAATCACCACCAACTTCTTTGAACACACCACCATCATTGTAAATTAAATTATTGCCACCTCTTTTGGGTATGTTAATCATATCAAATACATTTGATTGTTGAACTCCTTTGACGGCTTTGCTGTTAGGGTCGTGTGGGAAATAGCGCGATGTAAATGCTTGTTCAAAGGATATACCTTGTTGCTTGGCTGCTTCTTTTACATTGTTAACAACCTGTTCAAATATCTTCACATCAGATTCGGGTATGTGTGGTGAGTCTGTTGCGAGTTTAGACATAACTGTGTGTCCTTTTGGTTGAACTCCGCCGAATGAAGAGTCAAGCATCTTTTCTGCCATAGATTCAGAACCTTTGTGTTCTAATCGCGAAACATGAAGATTTGTTAAATCATCAATTTGGTCTTCTGATAAATCAAACGAAGCAGTTTTCCCACCCAACTTAATGTTGTCTTTACCACTAAATAATATATTTCTCTCCGATGGTGATAACATAGCAATCTGTTCAGACAATTTCAACGCATATGCAGTAGCAGCGTATGCTTTATCGTTATCGTGAATGAAAATGTTGGGGTATATTTTTTCAATCGCAGGTCTGATTGCTTGAGTAAATATCTTCTTGACTGCGTTTAGAGTGTCGATATGATTATCCATTCGCGTTTCATGATTTTTCAAATCAATTTCTCCACCATCTTGAGGCGGTGAGGAGTCGCGAATCATACTCAATTTCTTCTCTAACAATTCTGCACTTCTATCATCACCGTTCTTGTGAGCAAGACGGAGAGCCTGTGAAACTTCGGCAGCATGTAACGAAGCAAGATAAGAAGGAGTTGGTGCGATAACCAATGATGAAAATGTTGGTTCATCATCATCACCATGTTTTCTCATTGCTACGGGTTTTGGCTCATCACTTTTGTAATCGTAACCATATACCATTTTGTTCAAATCGGCTGCGCGCTTATCCCGTTCTTCTTGAGTTTGTGCTTCTCTGTATTGACTATCCAAATGTTTCAATTCTTGTAACAACCGTCCTCGCGTTTTTACATTTTCAACTTGGGCTTCGGGTAGTTGGTAATCACCAACATCTGCCAATCTGTTTTTCATATATTCGTCATAATCTTCTTTGTGATAAATAGCATGATGTGATGCTGGTGACTCTTCTCGTAAGATTTCTCTAATCATATCTTTACCTGTGCGTCCTCCATACCCAATCATATCTTTGTGAGTGTTTGCATTTTTCAAACTACTAAGTCTGTCTGCGTTTTTGGGGTCTATTGCTTTTTCAAAAGCATCCATAGAAGCATCATCGTGTGTGTGTAATGGTTCATGCAACCCAAGTAACATTGCATCTATCATTAGTTTATCCTCATTTTTTATCTTATTTGTTGCGTACCCAAGTCCAAGTTGCCTCGCTTTTTCGGGTAGTTCCTCCACATCAAGCAATCTTCTTTTGTTAGCAGTTTGAGAGCCGATTCTTGCTTTGCGCGTCAGATACATAGGTGTGTGAAGAGCAGTAGTATGAGTGGATTTAGGGAGATTGTCAAGACTTAGGAAGCCAACCAAGTCTTGCATATCTAATCCAAGATTATCTGAATGAGCCATGTAAAAAGAATTGAGTCCGGGTGTCGCGATTGTTTTAGAATCGGGCATATCTTTTGCGTAACTCTCAAGTTCATCATGCAAAGGGTATTCAGTGCCGGTTGGTTTAACAATTTCAACAGCACCTTCAACCGTCATGTTTTTTCTCGGCATTTCAAGATTCACAGTTTTACCGTCTTTGAATTGATTATACAGTTTCAACTTTTGGTCGGGTGAGTAATTGTATCTATCCAAAGCAGCCAATAAATCAACTTCAAGTTGACCGTCAACATCTTTGGATGGGTCAAACTCATCTGTCTGTTCAACTGTTTTTCGCGAACCTGTTTTGTCGCGAACTTTTCTTGCTGGCATAATGAATCTTTTTTCTTTTATTGATGCGCGTATGAAATTATCATACGCTTCTTCGTATGCTCTTGCGAAGTCACCCGATTCACCATCTGCGTTACCTCTTCTTCCAACACCCTCCATTACTATACCCTTCGCGGTTTGGTACATTTTGGGTTCATCAAGCATAGAAAACTCTTCATTAGTATTATGAGTATGGGTGTAGTCATTGATTGATTCTCGTAACAAATCGCTATAATCTTGTGACCCATACGCGTTTGTGCAACTATTAATCAATGATTTGATTTGCTCTCCATCTAATATCTTTTTATCAATCAATTGTTTAATGTCCGGCACTTTATCATTCATAATAATAAAATCACCAAAATCGTCACTTTTTATGTGCGGGTATGTTCCACCATCATCAACAATTGCGAGTTCGTTTTCATCAGCATACTTAGTCACAATGTCAGACAAATTGAATTGTCCAAGACCTGCTGCTAATGTTTCATCGTCAAGAGTGTACCAATCATTATTTTCCAACCGTTCTTTTACTTTTTCTTGACGGTCACTTATTTTTCGCGCTACATCTTCGCGTGCTTTTCCTAAGAACCTATTTGGTAAAGTACCACTCATAGTGCCACTTCTATCAGACCCACCTGCGTAAAGAGTGTTCAGAACATTATCCATAAGGTAAGCATGATGTGCCATGTAACCGCGCGCATCGGGACCCAAGATACTATTGAGGAATGAGTCGTCAATTGTACCGTCATCATTTGTACCACCGTTAGTTACTAACATCCATTTCATCATGTTGTATTGGTCTTCATACGGTAACATAGCAATACCAAGACGATAAGCGTCTATGCCAACGCGACCGAAGTTATCCTCTCCTTCTTTTGGTCTTCTCCTTGCATCGTTATACTCATCAGCCTTCTTACGCAATTTTTGAATTGGTGAAACTCCATCTTTACCTTCTGTGACAGGTATGCCGTCATCACCAAAAAGTGTATCAAACACTAATTTGCGCGGAAGTCCTTCATTTTCCCAATTCTTCGCTCTTATGAAATGTTCATTCAAGTTATCGAGTGAAAGCAAAGGATGGTTTTGCCCGTATCTTTTCGCGAATGATTCTTTGAAATCATTCAATCCTCGCTCAAAGACGGAGTTTATTGTGACATTGTTACCTTCCCAATTAGAAAACAAGTGTTTGTCTTTCAATGACGGGTGCATTTTTTTGGCAACCTTCACCATTTCTTTGTTCAAGCGTTGCGCGTTTTCTCCATTGTTTTTGTATAGATAGCGACTAAGTTGCTGAAACAAAGGTTTCTCTCCGTATGCAACTTCACCTTCGCGAGAAGGAAACATATTGAGTACATGAAACTTAGAATGTTCACCAACAATATCATTACCACGCTCACTTCTATTAGGCATGGACTGCATTCTGAATCCTAAATACTTACGAACCAAACTATCAATCACTTTGTTGTTATAGTGTAAATTACCTTCATCATCCAATTTCAAGGCTTCAGTTAATTTATCATCACTGAACTGCCTAATCATTTTATGATGACGGGGTGGTGCTGCTTCACTACTCGTATCTTTTGAAGTAAAGATTCGCGCTTGCTCTGATGGCGGTGGGTTTGCAACTTCAAAAGCAGAATTGATGTATTCTTCAGCCTCTTGTTTGAAAATAGGATGCGCATATCCGTTGTTTTCTAAGTTCTGCGAACTCAATAAAACTTCAACTGCTTCATCGCGAGCATCTTGTTTGTTGATAACCGCTTGTGCAAACTTAGTCACAATGCGCTGATGGTATTCAAAGGCATCTTCGCGCACACATCATCACCTCATAGATAGTCTGTGAGATTGTATGCTGATTCGGGGTTTTTATCGGACTTGTCACCGGCTTTGTTCTCATGTGCATCTAATGCGCCCTCATGAGGGTTAGCGTTTTTGAAAGTGATTTTCTCCATCTTCGGCTTTGTCTTAGGAACATCTTTAACCTTGATTCGGCGTTGGTTCGTATCATAATAGCCTGTGCGTACAGCCTCGCTACCTGTAACATTAGCAAACAAATCAGCGTGTTCTGAACCGAAATCCTTTGTTTCTTTGTCAACCTTCTCAATAATTTCATTCGCTTTCGCAATCATTTCATCAACATCGGGTGCTATTTGCCCTGCTTCGACTTTCATTGGCTTCATGAATCAATCCTCCTTCCTTCAACTTGTGCAGCATCGTTAGCCATAGCATGTATTTCATCCCATGACATATCGTGCCACTCTTCGTTTGACGCTGGCATACTCACACCTGCATCGTCAATTGCCGCCGCTGCTTTATTGATAACATCATCACGGTCGCCGCGAAGTGGGTCGCCCCATACATCTTCGTTAACGGGTGTGTTGGCTCGTACAAATCCAGCGCGCTTTAGAAGCAACTCCGGTGTATTCATACTTTTTCGCATAGAGGTAATTTCAGCGTCCATTGATTCCATTTTACCAATGAGTGCTTTCATCAGCGTCATAGCATCAGTTTCTTCTGACACACTCACACCTGACCTTGTTTCTTGAAGTGTGCGCCAATTCTGTCCGGTCCAATGTAACCCATTGGCCTGTCGTTGGATTTCGCGATAACTCCTTGCGTGCTGTTGAATTGCATCACAGGCGCACCGCCAGCATATCTGTCGTTCACACCAAGTATTCTGTCGTTACCGTTTTCTGACTTGTAAATTGCAGTTACATCATCAGCAAGATAATCGGCGTTACTTTGAATGCTTCGCAAAAATTGTTCGGCTGATACAAGGTCATTATTCGCGAGTGCGACTTTGAACTCGGCCATAGCAGTTTCAAGTTTGCGAACCATCGGGTCCATCTTAGCAAGTAGGCTCATGCCATCAACCAGCAATGCCTATGTCTTTAACTTATCCCTTTATAGAAGACAAGTCGCGAAGGGTCTATGTCATGACCAAATGCCGCATAAGAAGAGTCATCGGGTTGCTCATCTTGCTCTATTTCCGGCTCAAGACCTTTACTTCTTACTCCCACTAATTGACTACCGTAATTATCTGTCGCGACATCGCGATTATCAGTAGTCCAAGCAAGGGGTTGTTTGAACTTGAAATACGATTCAACTTCTTCTTCACTCATACCTTCAAAGTCTTTCTCATCCATCCAAGCACCTTCTGTATTGTCTGTATTAGGATGCGCCTTTATTCCTTCACGCATAATCTTTTTTGTATTCTTTGGAGAAGTAGCATGGTATAAATCAACATCACCTAAATCATCGGGGTGAGGGAACTTATCATCATAATTATAAAGCCCCATTTGTCTTTTCAAAAAAAGAAACGCGGTATCAAACGGACTCATCAAAAACCACTTTCTTTGTTTTTACTTGTAGGGTCTTTCGCGGCTTGAACACTGTCAAGTGCCTGTTCTAACGGAGTCTTTTCACTTCCGCGTTGGTTCTTTTTTGAAGAAGGTGCGCCCGATTGATGCGTTTCAGAACTGATAGGCGCAGGTCCATTATCGCGTTGTCCTGTACTTTCGCCAAGCCCTATCGCTTTTTCCATCATCATCATTGGTGCGCCTCCCGGTGGGAGTCCTCCTCCGCCCGGTGGCGAAGCCCCTACCCCCGGTGGTATCATTGGACCCCCACCCTGTGGAGGTAAACCGCCCCCCGGCGGCATAGGTGGAGGCATACCGCCACCCGGTGGCATTCCACCCGGTGGCATTCCGCCCATCGCACCGCCAGCCTGTTGCTGCATAGCGGTTTCTTGTGGGTCGGGTTTCTTGTAAACGAAGCGTATATCGCGACCAGCATCTTCAGTCAACTCCGGTTGGAAACCAAGTTGTTGCATACGCTGTGCGATGTTAACTTCTTGCTCATCGCGTCTTAGTCGTGTGATTTCATCTTCTTCTTCA
>Ga0098038_1000112_pt1 | contig 33904 bp, 48 predicted proteins | sample 5B_taG_FD_75051 | JGI IMG/M metagenome (GOLD analysis project Ga0098038, IMG submission 75051) | Marine viral communities from the Subarctic Pacific Ocean - 5B_ETSP_OMZ_AT15132_CsCl metaG | ecosystem: Environmental > Aquatic > Marine > Oceanic | place: Pacific Ocean | collected 2015-01-08 | reverse complement strand
CTTACCTAATTTCAAAGTAAGAATCCTAAAGCATGACTTAACCAGTTGTGCTTTAGTCATATCACGAACGTTCTTTTCATTAGAGGCATCTTCTACCTCTTTATTAGTCGCTAACATGCCTAGAGAATCAAGCACAAACATTAGAGGTTTTCTCTCATCTTTGGGCTGCTCTAGGTATTTATCCAGCACTCTAACCGCCTGTGTCCTGAACTCTTCTATAGTATTAATAGGGAAAATGACCAATCTTTTTGAATCTATTCCTCTACTTTCAACCATCTCTTTAGAGATAGCAGATTCAGTTTCAAAATATAAAACTCCAGCATCAGGATTTGTTTCTAAAAAATTCTTGGCAATAGAAAGACAGAAAAATGTCTTACCAGTACCAGTTTCTCCAGCAAGTGCTGTAATTTTATTAGAAGGAATACCACCTAGGATAGATCCACTGACTAGAGCATTGAAGATATGACTTCCAGTGTCAACAAATGACTCTACATCACCTGCAGCAATACCATCAGAAGCAACTGTAGCATACTCGTTCTTACTATCTTTAATTATTTGTTTTAAAAAATCCATGTTAGGTGTTGATCTTGTAATATTCATCAGAAAAATTGGAGTAGAGATACTCTACGTTCGGAATCCCAACCGATACATTCTAGCACATTTCTTAAAGGTTGGTAGAATGACTTATCGAACTGTAAATTATAGTCTATGTAATTGTCAACGTTGAACTCTCTGGGTATAGTACCCATGAAAGAAACTACATTTTCTCCGATAGGATTTGGTTGTTTTAGATAAAGAAACTTTATCTTTTCTCCCTCTTGTATAGGAGCATACTTATGTGATACCTTATTCTGTTTAACATAGTAATTATAAAGTAGAGCACCACGTACATGTATGGGTGTTCCCTTTACATATATGTCAGCATTACTCTTATATTTCTCAAGACCATTTACACCACGAGGGAATGCGATGTCAATCGGATCCTGCTTTCTTGTGTCCTCTTTTACATGGTCAATATAATCGAGAACATCCTCATTAGTACCCTTGATAATAGTCTTGAATGCCTCCAGAAGTTTGTTTCTGAAGTATTGTGGGGTTGAAGACCTTTGAGTCTCTAGACCCATGATTTTCATCTTGGGTTTCTCATATCTTACACCCTCACTATCCCATACGTCAAGGATATATCTCTTTTTCGCAGTCCAAATACCCTTCGAAGCAATATTCTCACGTGCCATGACCATCTTCTGATCATAAGCATTCAAGTAGTCGGCCAGTTCTTGGTAAGAACTCTCAATATACTTCTCAAATTCCAGATTACAGATCTTATCAAGGAACGTAACAACGCTTTCATCAGTTTTCTCTCTGCCCTTGTATACACTCTCAACCATAGGACCCAAGTTAAGGTACATAGAGTCAGTATCTGAAGCAATAACATAATCTTCTCCTTCAGTTTTGAGTATCCTATTGAGATACTCATTCATTTTGTTACCAATCCACCTGATAGATAACTGTCCTGATGTGGTAATTGCCTCTGCAATCTCCAAACGATAGTATCTAAAATGCTCGTTACCAATTGCACCATAAGCACTGTTCAATTGGATCTTCCTTGCCATCTGTATGTTATTACATCTAGCAATTTCTTTCTTTAACTGTACACTAGGGTTCTTTTCATACTGCTTTTTAGCAGCAATCATCTTCTTCTTATAAATGGTACGTTCCTTATAGATTTTCTCCATAAGTTTAGGAAGAAAACCCTGAAATGTAGTGTCATATAGAGTACCATTAGCACATACAGTACAACCCTTTAGGTCATCTAACGGTTCCTGTTTGTAAAGTAACCTGTCAATTTGTGCACTGGGGCGTTTTCCTGGTAGTAAGGTCTCTGGCGAGAGGTTATACTGCATGATGAGATGAGGGTACAGACTGTTGAGGTCAAAACTAACAACCCAATCGTATATACCTGGAATCGGTTCTTTAACATAAGCACCTATGTATTGATCATCTTTATTGCTTTCTCTTTTAGGAGGAATAGCAATGTTTTGACGTGCAAGATAAACATATATGATGTTATCCCACATCCTTACTTGAGAATATACATCCTCAAAATTAACTCTTGCATCATATGCCATAGTTATGGCTAAGTCAAGTAGTTTCATCTTGTCATCAAGTTGATCTACCAACCTAACGTCATGAATGTTATACTCTACAAACTTACTCCAATCATTATCATAGAATTCTTTGAAAGTATCATACTCCGAGTGATCTAATTTCTTCTCACCCAGTTCAACAAAAGCAATATGATCTAACCTATAAGACTCTTGATTAGTATAAGTAAACTTTTTATATAATTCTAGATAGTCTAGTACTGCAATACCAGAAATGTCATAAGCAATCTGCCTACGACCTTTGATGTATATTTCCCTGCAATAAACATTCTTCCATGGTGAGATCAATCTTGACTCTTTCTCTCCAACAACTCTATTGATCCTACGGATGATGTAGGGCATATCAAAGAGTTGCACATTCCATCCAGTAATAACATCTGGATAGTTTGAAGACCACCAATGAACAAATGCATTAAGCATAGCAGTCTCGCTACTGAAATGCATATACTTTACATCACCATGAACACCATCTTTAGTGTTGTGATCATAAGGTTTTGTACCAAAAACAGATATATTATTAGTATTTGAATCCTTGATACTTATTAAAAGTATCTCCTGATCAGCACTCTCGATATCAGGGAACCCATTCTCTGCACGTGTTTCAATATCAAGGGTAAACACACGAATATCACCCATATCATACGACATGGATTCATCAGGGTATTGCTCGTAAAGATATTGATTTACGTATCTAGTCTGACCACAGATGTCAAAGTCAGGTATATCTTTATGGTCTTGTACAAACTTTTTCGCATCACGAATTGTGCCTTGCTTAACAGGTCTAACATACTTACCATCTAATGTTCTCCACTCCGACTTTTCAGGTGAAGGGAGAAACAAAGTTGGATTAAATTTTACACGATCCTGATATGGTCTACCTTCATTGTATCCTCGTACCAGAATTGTATCACCTGCTTGCTCAACACTGGTATAAAATTTCACTTCTTATCATTATATAATTTAAGGATCTCATCGGTAGGTTCTGCTACCACAAAGATATCAGTAGACCTTACAGCAATTTCCTCCTTTTTTGAATGAGGAGGATAATGCTGTAAAGTCTTTGCTTTCATCTCCATAGGAGATATTAATTTACAGTCTGGATCACCAAGTTCAACTCCACCGATTTCTTCAATCTCTGCAATGATCCAGATGCCATCAAGTCGTAGTATCTTGATCATGATCTGGATCCATAGAACCGTCAGGAAGACTTTCTGCAGCAGGAACCATTCCTGTATCTGCCTCTGTAACTTGTTTTACATCTGGTGTCTGTCCTTTAGCAGCATCTTCAGCAGCAACTGCTTGTTGTACTGTATTAGTATATGCTTGTCCAAGACCTGGATCAGCAGTACCTACTGCCATTACAGATGCAAAAGGAATCTTGAATTGGGTATCAGATGAATAAGGTAACCACTTACTAAATCTAACTTGTACTTCTTGGTTAGCGTCAGTATTAACACTCTCTGTGTTGAGAATGTATGGACGTACAAACATCAAGCAAATTGGTTTGCCATCTTCCTTATTATCTTCACGTACTTCCTGAAGTTCCGTGATCACTCGCTCTCCAGTCTGAAGAACTGCTATTGCTATTGCCATCTAGTATTCACCTTGTTTGAGTATATTGTAGCATGCTATATTTATTCTGTCAATAAAACCTTTTCCTTTTTTTCAAAACATTATCAAATCCACGAGTTTCTTCGGGTAAATCTAAAGAAAAATTGAATGCAATTGACATTCTATCTTCTTCTGGAACCTCTTGAGATACCCAATGCATAATCCATGCTGGATGAACAACTAATAACTTTTCAGCAGGAACAATTTTTGTATACATTCTAGTATATGGAGTAGATTCTCCAATAGCATCATGCGGAATCAAATGGTCAATAGTGTTGTTGGGATTTAATAAAGTTAGATTACCAGAATTATTTTTTGGATCATTTAAATATAAAATTGCTACAAAAAATGATTGTGGATGAGTGTGTGGTTCAGAAATAGGACGTGGATTTCCTTTATTAAACCAAACAGTTTCAAGTTTTTGTGAGTGTTTAAATCCACATTCATTATAAACTTTATTTACTTTTTCAGTAACTAGTTTCGAAAGATTTTTTATAGGTTCTTCACTAAAGTCAACATAATAAGACTGACCATCAGGTCTCAATTGTTTATGACCATAATCAATCAATTGATCAACATCAATATCTTCCAAAAATGTCCACCCAATAGGGACTGCGAACATACTCTCAACATTCATATTGATTGATTATGGTTTTGAGTCTATTTTAGCATGCTGTATTTACTCTGTCAACAACACCTTCTCCTTTTCTGTTGGAAGACTTTGATTTATAGCATACTTAATCTTGCGTTGATGTTCTGGAACAATTTTCTCTAGTTTAATCTTTAATAAACCATCCACATAAGAAACATCAGATACCTTAACGTCATCCCCTAACTGCCATGAGTTGGTAAATGCTCGTTTAGATAATCCATGATGAAGGTATTCATATTTTTTACTGTTACCTCTACTAGTCATTGAATATACTTTAACTACATTCGTCTCTGTCTCTACATATATCTCTTCTTTCTTAAAACCTGCTAAAGCAATTTCTATTTCGTAAGTTGTGCTATCAACCTTGACAAGATTGTATGGTGGATAGTTAGTGTTGGTTGAACTCATCGATTCTAAACGGTGAAAAATATCATCCAGACCAACATTGAATGGGGAATAAGTATCCCAAGCTAAAGTATTCATTTTAGTTCTCCTTATTAAGCGAGTTTAAATATGATCCCCGAAGGCAATCAATTTTATTTAGAGTTATACTACCACTTTTCAGCAACTATTTCTATGGTGTTCTCTACACTTTTTTGTTCGGAGACTACGGTGTAACCTTGCTTCTGTACGGTTTCCATAACCGTCTCTCTAGCATACTCTTGAGCAACTTTCTCAAGAAATCTTTCAATTGTAATTGGTTCTTTCCATGCATCTAATTCAGCAACCAAATGAAGTGCTCCATCAGCACCTATCTTAAACCCTACGTAACGAGTTATTCCTACCTCTACTTGAACCTGCTCATGTTTATGATTAACTGGGTTGTCCAGTAATACATTCTCTTGAGTATCATAATTCAATGTATTAAGTGCCTTAACAAGAATGCCTGTATCTGTAAGTTTAGTCTTTAGTGTTGTGAAGTGTGACATCTGTTACGGTTTCTTGTTTCTGATAGTACTCTGGTTTATGTATACGAGAGACTATATTACCTAGGTTCTTTTCAACTTCAGAAGTTAATCCCTCGCACTCGTTTCCAACAGCACCCACAACCTCCTCGGTTACAGTGCCATCTTGTCTGATCGTAAATTTAATTCTCTTTGCCATCAAACGGTAGTTTTCTTTCTCCCAATATTATACTTGGACTCAAGTGTCCACTCATCCTTATCCTTAAAACTTAATACTTTTATTTGATTCAAAGGAGCAATATCTTCTACAGATGTCTTTTCAATAATAGTTACTAGTCCCCAATCTGATAGCAATTGTGCTATTCTATTACGACGTTGAACATCATTGTTAGTAAGATTAGTTTTCTTACCGTCAAGAGCAAACAACTCTTTGAAATGAACAATATAATATCTTCCTTGCTTGTGTAAAATGTGACAGGATTGATATAACTTCCTCTCTTTTCTAGAAGCTACACCAATTCTTGTTAATGTTTCACGAACTTTTAAAAAATCGTCTGGTTCTGAAAGACTGACCTCCACCATATCAGATGGCTGCCATTCTATCTCAATTTCAGTAGTCATCTTTACCCACCTTTATACAATAGTAATTTTATTTCATCAAGTTGGGATTTTGTGAGTATCCTTAAGGCAGCAATAGCTTTATTATGACTATATCCATAATATTCTTTCACCAAATCAAGGTTCTCAAGAGTGTCCCTCTTGATCCACGGAGAATGTCTCTTCCTCGGCTTCAAACTATTTATGTAAAAGTCGTACTGCATCTTTCTATCTAAAGAATAATGCTTGTTCATTTCATTAGCATATAAAACACTGTCAAGATGCTGACTCAATGCTTTATTTACAATAAAAGGTTTATACTGTTTTGGTTCAACAGTACCATCAGACATAAGATTCTTTTTGGATTGATTGATACTGTAAAGAACATCTATTAAGTTCTTTCTATCACGTTCTTTTTTATTCATAAGTCAAATAATGCTTCCTGTATCTCTTCTTTACTAAGCCATTTGTTATGTCTATGACACAAATTACAAACATACTTTGCGTTGTGAAATAATTTTGGTGTTAATACTACTCTCATAGTAGAGCATTCACAATCCGTACATTTACATTTATGTTCTACATTCCAATTTATAGTATTCTTGACATCTTCTATTATATCATAATAAATCTCTTCTTGCCATTTCTCATATTCTAGATTTCTTTTATCCTCCTGCATCTCCGTTTCGTATTGAAGATACAAATTCTTAAGTCGATCAGAATCCAAACGTTTGGGATCCCAATCAACTCTTTGCAATGCATTTGATAAACGATCTAGTGCTACTTTCTTCATATCCCAACATCAAGATGAGTAGGATATTCTTTTGTATCTTGTTTAAAGTTTTTAGAGGATACTCTAACACCACCTCCACGATTTCTAGATGCCCAATTAACTTTAGATCCTTTATTGGGTTTTAATATTGTTACTCCTGGTTCATGTAGTTCTTCATGTGATACAGAATAATCTTTTTTTGATATCCAATCTGGAATGTCAGCAGAAATATGCTCTACTTCCCAATACCCTCTATCAAAAACAGGTTGCCAAAGAGATTGTTCTTGAAGCACATGATCATCAGGATAACCAAGTTCTTCAATTCCCTGATCCTGTGCATGATGTTCTAACAAATAAAGGGGTCTCATACCTTTTCTTTTCAATGCTTTTTTATTTTCTTTCCTATCTTGAGACCATTCTTCATGTATTTTATGTTGAAATTGAATGTATTGATCCATATCAATAACTCCTTCATTCAATAATTCTTTATACTTATCATGTTGTATCTCTCTCATTACTGCTTCTTCTTTTTCTTCACGATACATTCTTTCAACTATTCTTTTATCCCATCCCTGATCTCTACAACTTTTATTAAAAATAGATTCAATTCTTTTTCCAAGTTTTGTACGATGATCAGATAGTTTTTTGAATGTTGATTTAAGTGCAGTATCATTTTCCATAATCTCCTCATCTTCATGATTATGATCTAATAAATCATGAAATCCCCAACATGCATAAGTACCTTCTCTTGCACCATCAATCATCTTAACCACATTAGGATGAAATGCAATACGATAAGTTCTTTTATAAATTTTATTTGTCATAATTTTATTATGTAAATACAGCAGTAACACCCATAACTTTGGCGTTTGGATTACGAGCAAGTGCTACTTGTCTTGCTTCTTCGTAGTTACGTGCCTGTACAGTCTCTGTAAATACAGTTCCTGCTACGTAGAGTTTTACTTCACACTTCATAATTTGTAAGGACTAGTTCCTTCCTCTCTGCTTGATCTGTATTATAGCACCCCACAGACCTCATGGTGTAAGTGTGTGCAAATTCTCCAACTGACCACTCCTTGAAACGATTCTTAACAATTTGATCAGAATTATAAGAGATCAACATAGGGGAAGTCCAACTGTCACACTCTGTTGCAAACATATCATGGTCAAACTTCTTGTGCATACTACCCTTCTTGCCATAAAGATTATCTTTAATATCATATGGTGGATCTAGATATGTAAATACATTCTTCTCATCACATAACATTCTCTCATAAGAAAGATTTGTTATTGTCCAGTTTTGGATTAGTTCTGAATATTCTACCAATCTTCCTATGCCTGAAGCACTGAAGTTTTGAACAGATGCTTGCTTACTAAAGGATGATGATTCAGTAAGACCAGAAAAACTACACTTATTAACAACATAAAAATATGCTGCTCTATCAAAAACAGGTTGATTGTGATCATTGAGTAGAAATTTAGCATCATCAAAAAGTTTCTTGGCAGCATATTTCTGAACACCTTTAGGAGGATCTGGATACTCATCCTTTAATTCAAGCAATCTTTCTTGCAATTGTTTACCACTATGCTGCAACTCACACCAGAAATTATAAAGAGGTTCGTATAGATCATTGACCCAGATCTCTATGTTAGGATATCTCTTTGTAATTTCTAATGATACAGACCCACCACCAAGAAAAGGTTCTCTAAATTCTTTTACCTGGGAAAGGTTTGGGAGGTACTGCAGAAGTTTGGTTACTGCCCTGCTCTTCCCTCCTGGATATCGTAAGGGTGTCTTTAAAGATTTGATTGTTCTCTTCATAATCATTGTAGTCATTCTTCACTTGTTTCGGAGGTACTGGTGGATTGTTTTTGCGATCCAGTTCTAATCTTAATTGACGTTCAAGTTCAAACTCTAACGTACATAATGCATCGTTAAGAAAATGTTGATACTCATTATCTTCAATGAGATCATGTAAGTGTGCTACATGCTCTAGTGCAAAAACTAGTTTAGTTTGATTGTTCATTCTCATTTTGGATATGTTCCTTACGATAGAATTTGTTTATCTAGGCGAGTTGTATATTAAAACTAAAAGTTAACCTCATCTTATCACGATTCTCTTCTCCTATAGTTACACTATGCTGCAAATGTGGTGGAAATAAACAAATATATCCATCAGGAATACCTGATGGCCACGTATCTCTATAGTAATCTGCTAAAGAAGTTTGATGAAAATCATATGGTTGCTGTGTACGCAAAGAATAATCAGATCTTTTAAATTTTAACTGACTATTAAAACAATTTTTAGCAAAATAGATACCACACCAGAATGGATTGTTATTATTTTCTGCTAGGTGGTTATGCAACTCTTGTCCTTGTCCTTCATAGTATGCATTATACCAGAAATTATACAATACAATATTCCTTGTCATATTATAGCACTCAAATACATCTCGAAGATGTTCTGTTATACTATTTTTAATTTTATTGCGTGTTTCTTGTGAGATATAAGGATCATCATCTTTCTTAAAAGATGAGTTTACTGATGAATGATTCCAGTTTTCTGGTGTCCTATCAACTTTTTCAAAAGATTCGATATTATATTTTTCATGATCATTGAATTTGGTAACAATGATAGGAGTAGAAAACAAAGGAACGTCATCTACTTCTATCTTTTTTCCATATCCATTATCAAATATCTTCATCTTAAAGTATGAGTTGTTTCTCTGGAGGTGTAATTACATTAGAAGTAATATTTTCATATTGTTTTCTAATGTTATCATTTGCAAAGGAAATATAAAGAACATGACTCATTTGTATGCTCAATTCTTCACTTTCTTTTAACAAAGGAGACCATGGAGCAAATCCAATCTGTCCTTCACCTGTAGGTACTGCAACGATAGGGTCTGTGACTGTAATATACTCATCTTCAATAGAAACTACATTACAAATTACATCCTCACCACTGGATACTCGTACTAATCTTGTGTCTCTTTCCATAGTTTTTTTTATTTAAATTCACAACTCATCATGATTTCAGTTAAACATGCTAACATGTTTATCTCTTGATCAGCAACTTGAGTCACTTGTTGTTGATACTTCGCAATAATTAATACTGCTTCTGGTATAGATGGACCTTTCAAATAATCATACAAAGAATCATAGATCCTACGTAAGATTAAAACTGGATCGTTGTCTATATTATCAACAACCCACTTCCTCACTACAGTAAACTCTCTATTCTTTAATGATTTAATTAAATCATCTATTGGTATGTCAGCAATATCTATTAGGATAGAAGAATTAATAGATCCAGCAGCAGCAAACCTCTGTGCCTCATTAATTAATCTACGCCAATCAGGATAGTACCTAGAGATAAGTTTCATAAGAATCTTATCATCATGCTCAACAGAATTTTCTTCGAGGATTGTTTTTAATCTCTGGAAAAATGCATACTGTAATTTTGGTTTATTACCATTCTTAATCTTAAAATCAATGACAGTACATCGTGAATGTAATGGTTCAATGATCTTATTAGGAAAGTTGCATGTAAATATAAATCTACAATTTGAATGAAACTCCTCTACAGCAGTCCGTAAGGACAATTGTACATCAGAAGTCGTATTGTCTGCCTCATCAATTATAACGACCTTGTGGGACGTGCTAGAGGTCAATGAGACTGTTGAAGCAAATGTTCTTATCTTATCCCTAACTGTATCTAAAAATCTTCCTTCATCTGATCCATTAATAACAATATAAGATGCTCCAATCTGATCACACACAGCTTTGGCAACAGTTGTCTTACCAATACCAGCAGACCCAGTTAATAAAAGATTAGGAATCTCACCTTGTTTAATGAATCCTCTGAACGATTCTTTAGTAATGTCTGGAAGAATACATTCATCAATTGTTCTGGGTCGATACTTCTCAACCCACAAGAATGCTTTATTTTCCATTAAGGTTCCAATGCAATATAATATGTTAAATCAAGACCTTTGTGTTTCCATTCTGTGATAAGATTCTTGGAAATTTTCACATCATAACCACCTGCTGCTACCCTAACATTATCCATCTTCATATACACCTCATATGATCCAGATGAATGTCCTTTTATTTTTTGTGAATACACATTACATGTAGGATCTTCTCTATCACATACCTCTAATTTAATAGATCCATCTTCATCTGATTTGAAAGATAAGTCTGGTAATTTATATGCACCTGCTCCTTTCTGTAAAGCAGCAAGATCATCTGGTTGAATACTAAATTCCATATCAGCAGAAGGAAAATGGATATCCTTTTCTGGTGCTGATTTCAATGTAATTTCTGGACTAGAGAAAAAATACCTTGCTGTATATGCTGCAGCTTTACCTCCTCCATGTATTGTTACATAAGAATCATTATCAAATTCAAGAACAGGTTCAATACCATTTACATCTTTGACAGTGAACAAGTCAATACCCTGTAAGAATTGACCTAGATCATAGATCCCAAATGTTTGTGGAAAAACCTCTTCACATTCATATTCAGCAATAGCATTCTCACCAACACTTATAGTCTTGATCTTACTGCCCTTACGAAATAGAATAGAACTATTAATCGTAGCAAAATTTTTCAAGATTGCTTGTGTTTGTTTTGTTAGTATTACTTTATTTGTCATAATCAACGGTAAATGATGTAGCTCCAGTCTGGGCAGCATTTGCTGCTGCACGTTTATCATTGAAGTGGAGTAGGAGCAATCCATAATGAATGATCTTTACAATATCCTTACGTGCTGTTCCTTTTCTATCGTAACGTGCTGCATACTTAAGGACATTACTCCTACAGAATGCTTCAGCATCACCAACAGAATCAATTAGGTCAAGAGTCTGTACGTTTCCTGCAGAATAATGACCTCGGTATGTTGAACTGATGTAATCACGAACCTCATTAATGAGTTCTTCTTCATTATATTTCAAATCAATTTCCCATTACATTTTCAATATCTACATGATAGCATGTAAAAACTTCTCCGTCAAGGTCTTGCATCATAATTTTATGTGTTGGACTACTAGGCAATCCCTCGTCACCAATAATTTTACAGTGTCTACCATCTTTCATAACAGCAATGCAACCTATGTATTGATGTGGATTAAAAAGAGGGTTCTCCTTGTACGTCATCATTTTTCTCTGGTTCTATACTACTAGTTAGTCCTGCCTTGATTTCTTCTTCAAAATTAATTTCTTCTGATTTAGAATAATGCAATTCTTCAAAGAAGAATCCAGATGCTTTAAGAAATCCTTCAACTCTATCAATAACATGTGGTAAAAAGATACCTTCAAATTCTACCGTAGTAGTACAGTTCTCTTCATCAACACATGTAAATGTAAATTGTGCCATAATTTAATCTTGATTACATTTATTATAACACACCATCAAGGGTTGTGCTACCGATTAGTCCACTTCGTTAACTGACTCCTTAACCACACTATAATTCTGATGCTTCTCTACTAGCAAGGTACGTTCAAACTTTCCTTCTAATGTCTCCTTATGACTGATGACAAATATATTTGTGTTGTCATCAAAGTTACGTAAGATCCATCCTAGTTCACCAGTACCATTCTGGTCTAATGATCCATCAAAGATCTCATCTAGTATAAGGATATTAGTGTCAACGCTATTTTTAAGTTTAGCAATGCTACGCCAAGTAAGCAACAAAGCAATATCAATCCTAGCTTTCTCTCCTTCAGAAAAAGATTCGTAGGTAAAGGTATCCCTGTATCTTGATTTAATAGTCTCTTCGAAGTTCTCATCTAAATTAAAATTAACATAGAACTCAAGATTCTGAAGATGTTGATTGATCAACTTATTCATCACTGGAAGATAGCGTTTGATAACCCTAGTCTTGATACCATTATCTTTTAATAATATTGTTGCAGCAAGAAGAGTATTCCTCTCTTCCTTCATAGTAGCAACCAACTTCTTAAGATTTAAATAATCAGTTTCAAGTTTAATTAGTTTCTCTTCTTCTTGAATTGTATTATTCTTTTCATTTTGTAATGTTTCTATCTCATCGTAAACTTCTTTAATCTGTTTTTGTATCCTTAATGATGTAGTATTATGCTCTGCGATTGCCTTCGAAATGCTGCTGTGTTTCCTCTCTCTGTCCTCTGCTAATGCAATAGATGTCTCCATCTTTTCGAACCCTATCTGAAGTTCTTTAATTGATTCCATTATAGTAGCAATCTTACTCTCCTTTAACTCCTTCGTGAGAGACTGACTACAAGTAGGACATGTAGTATTCTTAACAAAGAACTCATGCTCTTTCTTATGTGTATTAAACTTCTGTTCTATAGAACCTTTTAATGTATTCAACGTCCTCAACTTTGTCTTTGCATCAGAAAGGTTATCCAACTCAACTATAGCAATTTTATTCTTACCAATAATTTCTTCTTCTTCCTGCATTAAAACTTCAATCTTCTCTTGTTTTGATACTATAGTATCTAAATTCTTTTGACCCATTGCAGATATAAAATCCTTTTGCATATTAATCTTTTCTTCTGCAAGATGAGTTTCATAATCAACTTGCTTAAGTTCATCATTAGAAGTTCTAACTTTATCTTTCAATACCTGATTCATCATAGAGAATATTTGAATGTCTAATATATCCTCAATAATCTCTCTGCGTTGTGTTGTAGGTAAACGCATGAAAGGAACAAAGGTACTAGATCCCAACACTACAATCTGTGTGAAAGACTTGTAGTTCATCTTAAGGATGTTATGTTCTAATTGTTTCTGATAATCATTAACATTGCTAGACTGATCTAGCATTTCACCATTCTGATATATCTCTAACTTGTTAGGTTTGATACCTCTAACTATTTTGAATTTATTCGGTCCTTTACTAAACTCAATCTCTACTACACAATCCTTTTCATTGATACTATTAACTAACATGCTTTTGCTAATTTTCCTGAATGATTTTCCAAACAGAGAAAAGGTCAACGCATCTAGGATGGTTGACTTACCAGCACCGTTAGCACCAACGATTAAATTAGTTTTAGTAGATGACAAATTTATTTCAGTAAAGACATTTCCTGTAGAGAGGAAATTCTTCCACCGAATTTTTTCAAATATAATCATGCTTTATCAGTTTTGCATATCATTCATGTAATTCAAGAGGAGGAATCATCATATCATCAATGGTTATTATAACATACTGCTGTTTCTTTTCTTCACATGCTGTGACAATTTCTTGAGTGGGTATCTTTATCACCTGTAAAGGTGGGTTGTTTGGATCTTCCACCAACTGTTCAGCATATCTAAAAATATCATCCTTATCATCAAAGATTGGTATGACATGTTCTCCTGTAATATCACTCACCACTGAAAAAACTCCTTCTGGTCTATTCTTTAATGTGAGAATGTAGGACATTATACCATTTCAGCACTCTCAATATATAGCGACCTCATGACCTTCTTTAAATCATCTTTATCTACGGTCATCTCTACCTCATCAATATATTCATTAAGCAAAGTCAATGTATCTTTGATTTCTAAAGAAGAATCTTCATCTATAATATTGTCTATAAGAGTCTCAACGATTTTAACATCGTGTGCTCCTGCCTTATAGAGATGATCAATCACCATCTCAAACTTTTCGTAATCTCTTTTTTCCTCAACGATCACCTTGATGTAGGTGTCCTTGTACTCATTATAATCTACTTCCATGTCTTTGTCAACATCGTTATAGTATAATTTTTTAAACATCCTATATGGATTCTTCACCAATGTAGTTTTCATGGTGTCTGGAGTAAAGAGATGAAATCCACGAGGATCATTATAATCATTCCAGTACATCTCATAAGGATTGCCTAGGTATGTTATATTACCTTTCTTTGACTTATGATGATAGTGACCTGTAAATACCTTTTTAAAATTAGCAAATACAATTGGACTCATACCATGCCCTACCAAACCAGGAGTCATCTCAAATCCATCTAGTTCTAAATGACCCATTGCTATCTCTGCATCAGTAGATTTAATAAGATCTAATGACTTCTGTTTGTTCTCTGAATTAATCCAAGGTAACAAACATATCTTTCTACCATGAACAGTAATCTCTGTTGGTTCAGAATAAATTTTTATGTTCGGAAACTCCCCCAATAAAAGATTAGGTGAGTTAACATAATTAGTATTCTTATAATATGCTGTATGATTACCAACAATCATATGAACTTCTACACCCATATCTTCTAGGCGTTTGAAGTAATGAGTACGTATACGATTCCATACATTAAAATCTATACTCTTTCTCTGATCAAAGGTATCACCCAAATCAAGAACTGTCTTAATCTTTTTCTTTTCTAGTGTAGGGAAGAATACATCATCATAGAACTTTTTAAAATAATTCCAAAAATTAATATTACCCTTCCGACCATCGAGATGCTGGTCAGTAATAATAGCAACCGTAGTCATTGAGGATCGGAGTAACGATGTTCTTGTGCTTTGTATCCATCAGCAGATACTTCTTTCTTTTCTTTTTTCCTGACTGGTACTTCTATTGTCCATGATGAGGATTCTAATTTAACCATATCAAAATTCTTTTTAAACTCTTTCTCTTTTGCTTTCTTTTCCTTCTCCATTGTTAACTCAACAGTTTCAATAGTTCTCTCACCATAATGAGGATCCCATACTTCTGGATGCTCATGATTTTCAAAGAACTCTAATATAGACTGATCGATCATACTATACATGGTGTCCCAAGTTAATGATCTTCTTAAATTATCTGCTAGGTACTCATTTTGATTGACAGACATTTCTTGCTTGAGGTATTCTCCTCTTGCCCATACCAATTCGTTTAGGTCAATGGTTATCTGTACACGATTGTGTACACCTGTGTCATTATTATATAATTCCATTACGATGAGGGATAAGGTTGTATTATAATACGATTGTTTTCATAGTCTGCTATAAATTCTAATGCTACTTCATGATCCCACATGAGTTCTTCGTATAATGCATTAAGACGATCCATGTCTTCCCATAGATCATTCAGATGTGAAGGTAAATGTTCGTCTTCCATTAGCGGTTATTCATCCTTGTTTCTATATTTTCTTTAATACTACCCATGTCAGCAGCAGAAGCATTCATTCCTTGCATGTCACCAGTGTATGAATCAGTATGCATGACTTCCTGATAACCAGATTTTTCAAGTATCTTACTTTTAATTTCTAACTGTCTTTTCTCTTTTTGTATTCTTCTCAAGAAAGCATAGTATATTATCTGTGTGAAATAAGCAAAAGGATTAGAAGATTTCTCTGGATTAAAATTATCTATGTACTGTAAGCAGTTCTCAATACCATCACATATCATGTCCTCTCGAAACATGTAGTTGACAAAATTTGGTTTGTATGATAGATGTGTAGCAATCTTTAAGAAGCAGGAACCTATGTAATTAGGAACACGAGGTCTATCACTATTAGATTCTTTTGCACTACGAACACGACCTTTATAAGCAACAATTGCTTCTAAAAATTCTCTGTTATTTACATAGTATTCAGTCTTTGCCTTTGCCATGCAGTTACTTTTACTGATAGTAGTATAGTATAAAATACCCGATTTGTCAATAGAGCTTGACAGATACCTAAAAACGTATTAGACTAACTCTGTTAAGGGTTCATGGGTAGGTATTAGCTATTATTATAGATATTCTCTAATATCTTTTTAGTCTCTTGAACAGAACCTAGATAACCCATTTGTCTAGTTAAACCTTTTTCAATATTCTGAATATTATTGTCATCCTGTTGGAGGTGTTGTAGATAAAACACCTCTATTTTTTTGTCTAGTTCTGTTATTGTTACCACTTGATTCATTTTTATAATAAACAAATTATCATACGTGGCAGTCATCCATTCTTTTAAATGGAATCCTTCTATTGCTAGTCCACCTCTTTTTTGAACAATCTTCTTTACCACCATTGGATTATCAACCAATAGAGTATCTTCTTCATTCATATAACAAACCTTTGCAATAAGTTCTTCACCTGTAGTTAATTTAATTGCTGCAAAAAATTCTTCTTCCATATTATTCTATAAGATTAACGTTGGTAATTTCATACTTAAAGTTTTCTTCTTTGTATATTTTTAATCTTTCATACAAATGTTTTAAAGTATAGTTATCTCTTACTCCAGATATATCATCAGCAATATCATATAGTGTTGCTATAGTTTTTCCTTCACCTTTACGTAGTACTCTACCAATTGACTGGAGGTTTCTAATACGGGACTTGCTAGGGGACGCAAAGATGATGTTGTGCAACCGCTTAATGTTAATCCCAGTACTGAAAGTCCCATAAGAAGCAATGATAATTGCATTGTCTTCTGTTTCTGTAATTTCTCTAACTTGTTCTCTATCATCAGTATCTGTGGCACCGTGTACGAAAAATACTTTTCTATCATCACTTACAGAATTATTTATTAACTCATAAAGGGGTTCACCATGCTTCTCAACATAATTGAATAGTACTAGTGTGTTTCCCTCTATATCTGATACTAGATTCTTTATCAAATTATTTCTTTTAGGATGTTGAACAATATATTCCATCTCCGAATGATAATCTGCAAAAGGTTGATACGTATGTTGACATACTAGCACTTTAATTCTTAATTTAGAAAGGTGACCTTTCTTTATTAATTCATCTGTTCTAGTTACTTTGTCACAGACTCCAAACAATCCTTCTAGTACCCACTTGTGGGTTTGAGTACCATCCAAGGTTCCAGTAAAACCAAATCTATATTTGGCGTTGTGAAGTTTGGTCATTATACTAGTCAGTGACTTGGCTTTGAAAAGATGTGCCTCATCTCCTATCACACAATCAATATCATCGAAATATCTTTTAGGAAATTTATAGATTGATTGCCACGTAGATATGATAATATGTTTGTCAGTACTCTTATCCCTACCACTGTAAATCTTATGCATGTAATGTTCAGCATCCCAACCGTAGTTAGTAAAGTCCTTGACCATCTGTTCCACGAGGGACGTAGTAGGCACGACGATCAACGTCTTCTTGCTAGTGGCAGCATAGTATCTGACTATGGAGTATATCATAAGAGACTTCCCAGATCCCGTTGGAGAAACAAATAGTCCTCTGTTATTCTTTAATGCCTTATAGACAGTAAAGTATTGATAGTCTCTTGGTTCAACCTTACAGATTTTATCCATAAAGGATTTGATACCTGGTGGAGTTATTAAATTATTGTCATCATTTAAATTACCATACCAATCATTTTTTTCTAAAAGTATCTTATACTTTCTTTCTTCACACCATTGTTGTATACGAGGAAGTAAACCATTATATATTTCTCCTGTAGCAGGGGAATATAAATGGATCATACCATCCCAATAACGATACCTAGGTTGTCTTTTTAAAAACTTTGCTTCGGGAAGTTCGAATGAAAAATAGTCTGCTAGTTCACGATGTATGTGTGGTTCAGAATCTATCTTCATAAAGACTTCATTCTTTTTCTTGATAGTTAAGTAAGACATGATTAAGAACCATTAATAAATTTCTCCCATTCAATAGCAGATTTAATTTGAAAACCCCTATTAGTAATTTGTTTCATTACTTGATCTAGGAAATAAAGAATCTGATCCATGTATCGTATCCTTGCTTCCAAATCTATAAGATCATTATCAGACTCCATATAGACCTTTAATCCCTCTGCAGTTGATAACTTTTTACCAAAAGGTTTTTCAGCATAAACTTTACCATCAGCCTCACCTCTATAATACTCACGTCTTTCTCTCATCAGTTTACGATGTTCAAACTCTAATGAAGTTTTGAGTCGAGATATGTCAGTGTAATGGTTGAGATATTTATTATGTTGAAATGGAATTTCTAAAGCAAGACGTGCAAGATCCTCGGAGTACTCTTTGTTTTTAAACTGGAAATCAATTTGAGTATCCTTCTTCCATTCTTCTTTAATTTTTTCAAAACGTTGGAATAATATATTGAATTTCATTATATGGGTTTAAAGTTCTTATCACGTATAGTATACTTGAAAAATTTAAATACAACTTGTGCAGTGATGAAATCTATATCACCAACATCAGCAGCAAATGTGATGTCAGTTAATGACACAGGAAATATTCTTTCAAAGTCAATATAGAATATTGGATTGTAATGAGATGATTGAATTTCTAATTGTGCATTTGAATATTGAACACCACCTTCTTGATGTTCTTCAGCACCACCATTCTCTTTGATCCAGTTCCATACAGAAGTATAATTTGCTAGGTCTTCATCAATTATATACCTAATTACCAAATCACCATAAGTAATACCACCACCAGGTATGATAGGGAAATCCCTAAACCTAGTAGGTACTTCTGTGAATGGCATTTGAACGTCAGGTAAATTTGCTGACTGACAAAAGAAATCCACACCTTCAAACTTTTCAAGTTTTAACTTGAAACCAGTAGGTGTTAAGAAGTTTCTATTCTTCGGTTGTTCTTTGTACCAATTAGCTGGCATGTCAACTTCCCAAGCTACTACTATTTATCAGGGCTAGTTTGGTGTGTATAATTGTAATCAGCAATCATAGCAAACAGTTTAACTTTTAAATGATTTAAGTACTGATGTTCTAAAGGAGGTCTTCCTTCATTAGGCCAGTTATCTAGAAAATATGTAGTGACACTATATAACAGACGTGTTTCTTTAATCCCCATTTCTGACACACATCTCCATGTTTCATCATCAGGTGGTGGATTAAAATCTGGATCTGGAAAATTATATACAGTCATACTGTATATTTATCATCTCACTCTTAAGTTAAAAGAGATTGCTATTCTATCTTCATCAACATTATTCATACCAACATCATGCATTAAATGTGAAGGAAACAAATACATGTTTCCTTCTACTGGATATCTTGTAACTGCCATTCTTCCATACCTTTCAACCATAAAAGTATTTCCAAATAAAGCAGGTCTAGGATCATGAAAAGATATATTACCACATTCACCTTTAGGTACTTTAACATAATAAACACCAGCAAGATCACAGTTTGGATGATTGTGTGCGACGTTGTAAGACCCTTTACCATTTATAATTGTCCATATAGTTATATCATCAATCACACCTACTTTGGGATCAAATGGTAAATTATATAATATGTCTGGTAACTTATCTATTACTGGTACAAAAGTATCATCAATAGGATCATATTGAGTATTTGGTTGTGATGATTGTAATTGACAATGCCATCCACCACGATCTGACCCTACAAAAACATCTTCAGATTTATCTTTTAACTTGTATATGTTTTTTTCTAATTCTCTGTTATCAATATCATCTATATGAATTTCAAATAAAGGAGTTTGGAATAACAGTTGGTGTGTTATATCATACTTACTATCATTATCTTTTGTTCCTGCCTTTATTTCATGGTTAGGTAACGAAAATCCCATAACAAATTCTTCTATTATATTATATAGGGACAAAAAAAGAGACCCCGTAGGGTCTCTCTTGATCCATCTCGAACCGAGATATTTATTACATGAGGTTGATAACCTGTACACGTCTGTAGTACATGTTGGCATTCGCTGTGAGCGATTCTCCATCTGGAGTACCATTGTATGCACCGTTGGTTGTGACGAATGGGTTTGAAACCATGCCATAACGTGTCTTGAATCCAATCTTGGGTTGGAATGTATTTGGATCGATAGAACGAACCATCTGTAGTGGAACATATGGGCAGTAGAATATTCCTGCATCATATGGGGATGTACCCTTATATCCAATAACATAGTAATGCTTGTCTGACAAGTTAGCAGCATAAGGATCAACGAAGACCTTAATACGTCCGTTTATTGTACCAACAGCAAGGTTACCTGTGTCATCTACTTCACCGATTGAAGGACCACCAGCACCAGTTAGACCTGAACTATAGTCAAGTACACCAGCCATAGCAAGAGCACTAGCAACGTCTGCAGAGCAGATCAAGAAGTTACCCTTCCCTCTACGAGTCTCTTGGGCAATAGCGTTTGCATCACGCTCTACCTGATATAGAAGACCCTTGAATTTCTCAACTGACCATCTACCGTTGGAGTCAACGTCGAGGTCAAAGATGCCAGCATTTGCTGTGTTGTTCTGTGCACCTTTTTTAGCAACTGTGTAAACTGTTCTAACAACTTCACGGTTGATTTCAGCAAGTACTTCACTAGACAAGATGTTAGCAAGTTCCTGCTCTGCATCAAGACCATGAATTGCTTTCAAGTCCTGTGCAAGTTCTAGAGTGTACTCTGCCTTGAGTGCTCTTGACTTTGCAGTCACAGAAGTCTTCTCAATGCTGAATGACATCTCACGGAAGAGGTTTCCTGCCTCACCCATTGTCTCAAGATCTTCACGAGACATTCCTTTTCCTACTTCGTAGGTTCCAGGAGATGAGTCGTTAAGTAGAGCAGGGTTGTTACCCTCTGAATCACCACCAACACCAGCACCTGTTCTAGGTGTGTATGCTCCTGCAGTGGCATCGCCAGCAGCAGAGAACCCAGTATCTGGTTCGTTGAATAGTGCTTCCTCTCCACCTTGATTCTCGTAACGAGAACGCATTGCAAAGATAAGTCCAGTAGGACCACTCATTGGTTGAACGCCACATACGTCATATGCCATTAGGTTAGGCATTGCACGGCGAACAAGACTAATGAGTACAGGGTCGAAACCTGCTAGACCAGCTGTATTGGCATTACCCAATGCTGACCCACCTGGAGATACAGTACCAGCACCTAGGCTGTTAACTGCTACCTCGTTTAACATTCCACGCTCTTCACGCATGAAACGCTCTTGGTTTTCCAAAAGAACTGCGGTTACCGACTTCTTATAGCGATCTCCTAATTGGGGAGCTCCCTCGTGGTTAAGAACAGGTGCCCACTTCTCTTGGAGTTTTTCTGCGTTAAACATTTTTTCTCTAAAAGTTGTGTGTTATAGTATTATTATTGCCACTTCTCGATGGCAGACATGTAAGCAGACATTGCTGGTGCTACTGTCTCATCTACTGGTGACTCATCACTTGCTTCGGCAACAGGTGCCTTTGGTGAAGCAGGGAAGTATGACTCACGAAGAGTCTTGAGTTTATCAGCGAACTTCTCCTCTGACTCAAACTCGACTGCCTCTGCAAGAGAAGCAAGTTTGTCTGCTTGAGTATCTGCTAATCCTTCTGAAACAGTTTTCAGAACGACTATTCTTGCAGTCTCGTCTAGACTTTTATTAAGTTCCACATTGCTCTTAATCTGTTCATTAAGACGCTCCTCCATTTTACGAAGATCTTCAGTCAAACCCTCGACGACATCTTCTTTGTCTTCGGGGATAGTAATATAATGCTCGTTAAAGAGATTCTTAAGACCTGATATGAAATCTTCAGTGATTTCGTTTCTGATACCACGGTCTATGGCAATCTGGTTCTCTTCTAACCAGTTTGTAACGGCATACTTACAGGTACCGTTTACTTCCTCGGCAAGTTCCGTTCTAATTTCTTCGGTCTTTGCTTCGAGTTGTGTTTTGAACTGCTCTTCTAGTTTAGTCCACTCTTCAGAGAGTTTAGACTTAACAGCAGCTTCAAAAATTGTTTTTGCTTTCGCTTTGAATTCATCAGAAAGTTCAGCACCTTCTGTCAATGCGTCAATGTCAGAGGACATGTCAACTTCTTCAAATGAAGGCTTGATGGGATATGCTACATCAGGACCTGTCGTTGTACCATGAGTAATACTATGGTTAAACTTTGGTGTAGAACCAGCAGGTTCATCTTTACCAGTGCCTCTCTGTTGGGGATCTCCAGAGACTGCATTTAATGGTGCGGATGCTTTCGCTCCTGGGTTGTCTTCACCTTCCTCATTACCTGTTGGAACAGGACCACCGTTATCGGTGATAGACTGTCCACCTGTGGCAACATCAGTACTCAAATCTGCTGCATGACCAGTACGTCCTTCGGGAGCACCTGCAGCACCATTCACGGCACCTTTAGTTTGACCAGTGGCGTGATAAGAATCACCACCAGGAATAACATTAGCTGCAATTGAAGGCATTGGTTCTTGTCCTATTGTTTCGGCAAGTTCCTTATGCGATTCAGTTACAAACTCTTCAAACTTTTCGTTTAGCATATCTGACATTTGAGTTTCCCCTAAAATTTTTCTGATATAATTATCTGTTTTTATTTATAAATCATAGAGATGACAGGAAGTGTTCAAAGACTTTAAGAGTCTTTTCTTCCAGTTCTCCCTTTGATGCAGACTTAATAGCCTGTTGGTATTTATCAACGGTTTGTTCTTTAAGAATTCCGTTATTCCATACCCACTCTTTACCTTCCATGATGCCATTTACAAAAGCATCTGGTGCAGAGGGATCTGCTACTATATCAGCAGCAGTTGCAAGCATGAAGTCATCCATGACATAAGAAACACCCTCTTGTTTATCGAGAGTACCCATGCCTCTAGAAGACACACCTAATTTTACTCCTTCACCTAACAATGACTTGGCAATCTTGCCGTTAGGAGTATCAAGAATATGTGCTTTACCAATGAAGTTATTTCCTTCTGCTTTTAAACTTACGATCCTGTGTGATACACGATCAAGGTTTACAGTAGGACCATCGGGATGACCTAGTTCACCTAGGGCACGACCTGGTTTGATATACTCTTCATGGTATCTTTTAACTTCATTATCGAGAACCTTGAAAGGATAAACCCTTCCATTGCGATTCTTTACTTCAGACTGAAGAAAGACACCCTCAATATAGAGTTTCTTTTCGCCGTCCTTTTCTTCAGTGATTAACTCAACTGATTCAATGTTCTCGGTAATAAGTTTCATTCTTCGCTAGTCTCCGATGATGGAGTAGGTTCATCAAAATATGATGATGCTACAGTTTGCTTGTAAGTGTCAATAACATCCGATGCTTTAGAATAAAGATAATCACTTATCTTATCCAGAGCTTCTGCTCTTTTTTTATCGGCAAGGAGGTCAACAATATCGACCACTTCAGAATCTAATGGTTTATCCATAATTTATACAAGTGTAAGAATTATTTAGTCGATGGAGTAGCTTTAGTCTTTGGTGCTGCTTTCATCTTTTGCATTTCTTTGTTATGATCATCATCTGCTTGTGCCTGATCGATAGCAGCTTGGTCTTCTTGAGACTGTGCTTCTATCTCTGGAGCATAGGCAGCATTTTGACGATCCATTGTATCAAAGTTAGTAACATCAACTGGGTTCATTGCCATGCCACTATCGATATCTTGCTGAATCTGTTTCTCAATTTCTTTGTATTCCTTGTCAGTCTGTTGTAATATTTCACGACGTAGATACTCTACAGAGAAATACTTACCCACAAATGGATCCATTTGAGTAACTAGATTAACTCTAGCAAGTTGTAACTCTTGCTGCTTCAGTTCATTGAAATGATTGTCAAAGAGGAAGTCGTATTGAATACTACCTTCCATCTCATCCCAATCTTCAGGAGCAATGATACCCTTGAGTATTAATTGAGTCCTTAAGATATCATGGAAGAGTGCAGAAAATCTCTTACGTAATCTACCAATAAACTTGGTGAACTTAAGTTCATCACGAAGTATTTCGGTAGTCTTACCAAGATTAAAAGCTTTGTTGTCATCAGTTAGACGACTAGGAGGAAGGTTGAGTGAGTTGTATAACTTCTTTCTGAAATACTCAACGTCCTTAAGTTCTCCTAAATTTTGTCCACCTGGTAGTGTTGTAATTTCTGTTCCACGTCCACCTTCTCTTCTAGGTAACCAGAAATCTTCAAGCATACTCATATGCTTTTTATCATCTCTGATCTCACCTGTGTTAGCATCGTAAACTAACTTGTTACGATAACGTGCCATTACATCACGCAAGTATTGTTCTGCTTTTACCTTTGGTAAATTGCCGACATCGATGTAGAAGATCCTGCGTTCAGGTGCCCTTGAAAGCCTGTAGATAACTAGGCTGTCCTCAATCATTCGAAGTTGGTTGAGTGACTTAATTGCCTTATGTAAGAAACTTAAAGTATACTTCTTATTCAGTTCTGTTACACCAGAATTTGATGTAGCAATAGAGTCGATTGCTATCTTAATTCCTTCTGCTGTTGAAAAATCAGAAGCAGAATTATTAGGCAGACTCATAGAACCAGAAAAACCTCTAGGTTTATACTGATAATATTCTACGTAATCACCCCAATCGTATTCTAATGCTGTTCCTTTAATCTTGTGTGGATTCCTTTTCGTCTCTGGGTCTTGAATCTTTTGTCTAATTTTTCTAATCTTGAGTGGATCAACGTAGCGTAACTCAAGAATACCTTTTTTAGGATTTTCTAAATCTATAACTTTATGGTAGTATGTTCTACCGTCCACATACCAATTCCTAATAATTTGATGAGCACCTTTATCAAAGTTCAACATCTTTAAGATGCTATCAAACTCATCACGAATTTTCTTTTTAATATTTGCTCCAAGATCTAACTTGGATAACTCTACTTCTACAGGTGGTTCGTTAGTATCACTTACAACGAACTCATTGATGATTTCATCTATTGCAGTATCCACTTCTGGATGAAGTGACATATCTCTATATCTTTTAATGAGTTCATACTCATTTTTAGACACACCTTCAACGTCAACGTATGTACCAAAATATCCACCTGCTACAGTGGATACGGAATCATCACTATTAGGGGGAATAGGTGATTGACCTTTTGTATCCCCCTTCTTATTAATTAAAAATCCAAACAGTTGACTCATAACATTAATGTATAGTTTGCGATACTACTATTTATCAGGTTGTGATAGAGGTAGTATTTGCGTTCGAAGCAACTGTTGCATTCAAGTTTGATTCAGGTGAAGCAGGTGAAGTCCAGTATGAATACTGGAATTCAACAGAGAATTCTTCAATCTGATCATTACTATCATAAGCAAGATCAATTTGTGAAACACTAGTTGGAAATGCATGTAGTAGATCATACTGACGTAGTATAGATCCTGACTCTCTATCATCCTTACGCATTTGCTTAACTTTAACAGATGCCATGTATCCTGCATTACTATTTGTTGGTACAAATAAAGGAGCATTGTTAGACTCATGAGTATTGATTTGTTCCAACCACTTCTCGAAGTAGGTACGAATCTTAAAGTCTTTATCGTTAAAGAATGTTGCAGACCATGTATCGAATGTTCTGTCACCAGCAATTTTAACCGTTCTTCCTCTAAAAGGAACTTCGATTACACCAATGTTTGATGCTGGGAGAGCAGTAGACTTACAAAGTAAGTTTACTAACTCTCTATTATCTCCCTCTGGTCTATTATCTAGATCTTGTGGCCAACTAATATCGACCACAAACATATTAGGCTTAACGCCTTCACCAATTTTAGAAAGAAAATTGTTTAGTTTTGTTGTCATTTTTGATTACCTTTTATATTATTATCTACCAACTACTTCTTGGAATGCAACACCTGTTTTGGTTGCAGTGAAAGTAACGGTGATAAAGTTAATTGAACGAGTAGGTTTGACGAACAGTTCAGCAACGAATTCGTTACGATCAATTACGTCAGGTGTATTGTTTGATTCATCACATACCACAAGGAAATCAGTAACGCCACGACGAGCTTGGACTTCAGATAAGTAAGAGTTTACTGCACTGGAGAATGATGCTCTGGTAGTCGAGTCATTTTGTTCAAATAGAACTGCTTTTGCTAGATCACCAACTCTCTTCTCAAGATTGAGGAAGAGACGGCGAACATTAATCCTGTCGAAAGCAGATGGTGAAGACAATGCAGTCTTGTCACCGAATAGTGTTACACCTGTACCAGGGAATGTAACAACTGGATTAATTCTTGATTGATAAAGTTCGTCTCTATCTGCCTTGTTAGGGTTGTATGCAAGTTTGATTGCATTACGTAGAGATCCACGGTTAACACCAGCAGGTGAGTACCAATCATCCAGAACGGAAGATGTACTTACACAAAGACCAGCAATGTCTCCGTTAGTTGGAATGTAACGATACTTATCATTAAAACGATCATAGTAATACTTGTACCCACTATCAAATACAGCGAATGACGTTGATGTCAATCCACTAAAGAAGTTGAGGGTATTTTCTTTTTGTTGAGTTGCAGTAAGAATACCTGCTGTACCAACCTGATTAGATTTATGAGGTGATACAAATGCAACACAGTCCTTACGAGAAGATGCAATTGCAATTACTTTTCCTGCTTTTGTTTTGGTGTCTGCTTCAGTTGCAAGTGATCCACCCATTAGGATGAAGTCAACATCAACAGTTTCTGTATCAGCAAACTGATCAAATGCTCCTTCTATTTCAGCAGTTGAATATGCATAATCATCAGCACCACCAGATAAAGTAGTTTCTAATTTACCAGCAAGTTGGAACTTGGTTCCAGATGCTAGTGTTGTAGAATCAACTGACCAAGCAGAACCTGCACCAGCACTACCAGGATTGGTAACAGCAGCAGGGTTTGTACCAACAAATATATGAGTAGACTGTGCGTTAACTACATCTTTAAAGAAGTTAGCAGCACCTTCTGTATTTTTCGCATCAGTTAACTTGGATGTATAGAGAATTCTTTCTAAAACTGTATTGGCAGCACCACTAAAGTTTCCAGTTACGTCAATAACTGCAATGTGAACTTCGTCATATGATACTCCTTTACCAGCAGCATATGATGACGTACCAGGACGTGGACCAATTGAACCTAAAGATAAACCAGTATTACCAATCTCGGTAGTTGTATACCAGTCTTTAACTTCAGTAAGACTAATATTTGTATCTGTAACAGAAGCAACTTGGAAAGTAGAATCTCCACCACCACCTGTTATAGTAACACTATCTCCAACTACATACCCAGTTCCACCATCAGTAACTACAACAGCAGTAATCTGACCTTGAACAGTATCAATAGTGAAGGTAGCATCTGAACCACCACCAGCAATTGTTATGACATCACCAACTTGATAAAGATCATCACCAGTGTTAGCAATAGCAACTGTTGAAACAGCACCAGCAGAAGATGTTACATTAACAATTAATCCTGATCCGTTTCCACCTGTGGTGTTAACACCATTAGCAGTAACGTATCCAGTACCACCAGCAGTTAAGGTTGTTGTTAATGCAGCACCAGTACCAGCAGTAGCATTAACTGTCAATCCAGTTCCTGATCCACCAGTTGTGGCAGCATCTGCAGTTGTTACATAACCTGTTCCTCCTACTAATGTGTTTGTTGTTGCAACAACACCAGTGTCAGGAGAATCTAGAGTGTTAGTAGTATTAAGTCTTGATGAAGGATCGTCTAATACAATCGCTGCTTTCTTTGTAGCAGGATCCCATGTATAAACAATACCTGTTGCTCCACCTGTAAATGTTAATGTATCACCAACTGATAAACCAGCAGGTGTAGCACTAAATGTAACTACCTGATCAGCACCACGATCAACAACCGCAACTAATAGATCATTTGCCCATGTACCAGCAGTACGTCCAACATATAAGTTGCCGTTACCAGTACCAGCATTCCAGTCATCGTCGTTCTGAACGAGAACTGCACCACCAGCAGCAGATGCACTATTTACTCCAGTTGCTGCCCTAACAACTGCTAATCTACCACCGTAGTTCAGGAATTCTGAAGCAACGAACCAATCTTCTGCATTAGCCTCGACTGGAGCACCAAAGACTGAAAGAAATTCTTTCTGCGATGCTACATTAACCACCTGTCCGATAGGACCTTTTTGGAAGGTTGATGCAGTAGCCGCTTTTATCTGTGATGCACCTACAATAACTGCATTTGATAGGTCACGTTCCTTAAGAATGATTCCAGGCGAGACTTGACTTGCCATGTTTAAAACTCCTCTAGGTTTACCAATATTAATCTAGAATTATTTATTCTAATTGACTATTCCACCCTAATAGGGCATCATGTATGATACGTCTTCTTGTGTTTGTCCATACTCCCAGAGATTCCCGTCACCATCTACAAATCCCTCATCACCTTCTAAACCAGTTGTTATAAAACCAAAGGGTGCCATGTCCTGTTCGATTTGATTTTTTTGCTCATCGTATATTCTTTGACGAACATCATTGTCTGTCATCTCCTTGAAATATTCCTGTTGTACCAACCATGCAAAGATAACCATACACATCACAAGGTCGTCATGGTATCCTTCATCTGCTTCCCATGATTGTTTCTTTTGAATGAATGTTGTTAATTCATTAAGAATCTCATAATCTCTAAACAGAAGTTTATCATCTTCAACAATTTGTTTTAAATTAGCACACCCCTGTTTCTTTACAGTAATGCTCATCTTAACACCCAACTGTGTTTTAGATCCAGAGAATCCTTGTCCTATAATTTGTCCTGCTCTACCTCTCATAGCAGACATCAAAACATTTGGATACTCAAGATCATAATTAAGAATAGATGCTACACCATCACCAACATCATTTACTTCACATAATACCCATGCATTATTATATGCTCTTGCCACATCATTAATAACATTAGGGAATAGCATAGGTTTAATTTCATTATTCCTATACTTTCCTACTATGCTGTAAGGTACAGTTGATATATCAAATATAATAAATGCAGAATAGTCACCACCTATACCTCTAGCAACGTCAACTGTTAAAAGATATTCAGAATCTTTCTTTGGTTCCTCGTATATATCAAGACCTTTACTTCTACTAATGGGTTCCTCAAATGTTAAACATCTTAACTTTGTAGCAGAGATAAGAGTATCAACAGATCCTAGGAATTCACATTCAAATTCTTGGGTAAACTGTCTCTCTGATGTATTGGATATAGTTTCTTGTTTCCACTTTTCATCCCTACCTGGTACTTGAGACCAATGCACTTCAGAGAATTCATAACCATTAAGACCATTGACGGCATCAGTCCACAACTTATAGAAGTGGTTCATACCATAAGGAGTAGATATTATTATAACTTTGGTAGATTGACCAGAAGTAATAGTAGGGTAAACCGAACTAAAGAACGATTCAGCAATGTGATTAGGAACGAAAGCAAACTCATCAAGGAAGATGATGTTGAAAGACATACCTCGAACAGCAGATGCTGAAGTAGATGCAGCAAGAATCTTTGATCCATTCTCCAACTCCATGCTACCTTTATTCCAGGATATAACACCCTGTTGTATCCACTTTGGTAAATTTTCGTAAGCAGTTTGTAGTCTACCTAACAAGTCCCTTGCAGTGGATGCCTTGTTTGCAAGAATACCAATATTGACACTATCATTAAACAAAGCATAGTGAAGAAGATAGGAGACCACAGTGGTGCTCTTACCAGTTTGTCTAGGAAGTTTTGCAATGTTGAACCTACTATTATGAAACTTTGTGATGATGTCTTCTTGAAAGTCCCACATCTTAAATGGTACAAGACCCTCATCAAGTGAAACAATCTTCACATAATTTTTTACAAAATAAATAGGATCTTCCTTACATTTAATATATTGCTCTACTTGTTTCTTGGTAAACTCCTGTTCAACGTTTGCTTTCTTAAGCAGGGGGTTACCAAGATATATCTGATCAGATGCCATTACATAGTACCATGTGATCTACGTATATTACGTAGTTCTTCAAAATTCTTTTGTTTCTTACCACCATCATATGCCCAAGCATACCCTTCTTGAATCATCTGTTGGTTTAAGGAAACAGCATCCTCACCAACATAAAGCCAACCAAGAAGCCTACCATACTTCCCAACGCCACCCTTAAGTTCAGTTCTAATAGTGAGTTCATCTTCACCTTTAATAGTTTCAGTTAGTTTCTCCTTCAACCAATTCGTCGCATCTAATCCAAGTGCCTTCTCCTCTAAATCCCTCGTCCTCTTCTCTGGTGTGTCCACTCCAGCAATTCTCACTCTCTCCGTCTTCGCTAGGTCGAACCCCAAATCGATAACCACATCTATGGTATCTCCATCCAGAACCTTCTTGATCTTCGTAACACGAAAATTGTAGCAGCTCTTCCTGCTTGGTGGTGTCATTGTACCCATTGTATATTGTAATGTCTATTAAAGCTTTATTTATAGAGTCAGCAACAGGGGTTTTATTCTGTTCGAATTTCCATTGGTTCAATGCCTTCGTCATTGTGTTCTGGAATACATTCGGGTTTATCTCCAGAAACAACGGGGTTAGGATTCCAATCATCGTATTTAAATATCCAGTATATTGTAACACATACTCCTACAAGAAGTATAGCTATCATAATATTTACACTATGAACAATTTCACTCAATCTCTTTGCCTCCAATCATCCGACCTCTCATTATGAAACCAGTCCACTACATCTTGTGGATCTCCGAAACCCCTGCGATGATGAGTTGAATCGGGGTCTCCAATGTTCAACTCATTCAGAAAAGAGTCTGTCGGGTCTGTACTAATTCTTCTTGCAGTCTGTAACATACCTCTTGCTGCAGTATTTGCTTTGGACAATTTCTCTGCCCATATCATATCTTCTAAACTAACTTCAACTCCAGCACCTATGTCCTTACATATTGCTGCTAATCTCAACCTATATTGAGTAGATAACATAAAGTATTCTTATTACTATTATTATTTAACCCTATAACGGAGGGTACTCTGATTGTATAAGTTCTTCTGATCGTTCAACTTCAAATTGTTTCATAAGACGTTGCACTTGTTTCCTATCAAGTCCAGCAAGGTCTTCACAATTTTCTAGAGAACGGTAGATACATTCTCTATCAGAAATATTAGGCATATGCTTGTGCTGCTAACCAAACTGATAAACTTAAAGATGTTCCCATGATGGTGAGTCGGCTCATCCACCACATTATTTCGTGCTTCATGATTCTTTTAAACAGTAGTCAAAAAAACGAGGATGACCATCCAAAAATGGTACATCCTCTTTTGCTTGCTGCATTGCATGGTATGCATCTACTGCATACTCGCATATTTCTACGGGATTCTTTTCTGTATCGTGATAACCGATAGTGTAGTGGGACATGATCTTTCAACTCCAGTACGTAATTATATAGTACATGAATTGAGTATAAACTACTACTATTGTGTGGGAACCCTAATCCTTCTTTTTACCCATCTCCTTAAGCATCTTCTGTAAGTCTGCTGTACTACCCAAGAACATAGTGTTGTTAACTGTTTTGGGTGCAGCACCTGCTGTTGGTTCATCCAATTTTTTCATCTTTCCTTGCAGGTCAATTAACTTATCTGTCATGTCAGCAACCTGTTTCATTGCGTTAGTAGCAACTTCAAATGCTCTAGGGTGACCACTCTCTTGTGCTACTTCTAATGCACCACGAACTGCTTCTTGTCCTTGATCTATGAGACTATAAAGTTCTCCTCTAGTATATTCATAATCATCTTTACTGTCATTAGAAACATCACGTAATTGTTTCTTTCTAGTAGTACATCCATTTTCAGGAGTACTTGAGACCTCAATATCGAAGACATCTTCCATATTCTTGGCCATCTTATTATCTATTTTATCTGTCATAATAATTCAATTCCTTCATTAAATCCAAAGTCGTCTGTTGAAATTACTAATGCGTCATCTGCTGCATTGATTACACCATCTGCATTCTTATCAGTAGTTGCTTTAGGTGAATAAGTCATCTTGGTTTGACGCTTACCTTGATTCTTATCTCCAGTTGATTCGTATACAATTGCTTTCTTGATAACATCTGACTTGTTGAATGGTCCATATATGTATGACCTTGCAGTGAAACTCATTGTCCATACAATACTTCTTCTGTCTAGGAAATTATCATCCCAGTCATCAGCATAATTTATGTTATTAAGAATTATTGAAACATCTTTTTTCTCATTCATATCAGGAATGAAATTAAGTGTTACATTAAAATTTGGTTGGAAGTAAGGTAATATCTGTTCTAGTATCTGAAGTCCTGTGTCTTGTGACTTTGCAATGATACCTAATTCAAATTCCATATTATATGGAACTGGTACATACTGCATCCGTACTTCATTCTCTTCACCAACTCCTGCTATAGTTCTATACTTTTGTGTCGGTGCAATTTTTCTAGTAGAATCATATGTAATACCAGACATTTCAAAATAAAGTCTTGGTAATGTAATAGCAACTTTCTTGTCCACACTTGGGTTTTGTTCCAAACGTGTTAAGAATTTATTCTGTGGTCCATATGCAAGAGGTACTTTCTCTGCCTCTAATACAGCACCAGTATTATCATACTTTCTTGTTTCAATATTATTGAATAATGTACCGAAAGCAACAACGGTTTTTCGTATTGCTTCGTTATAAAAATGTGGTCCTAACATTACCAGTCACCAGATATATTTCCTGCTTCACCAAATGGATTAACCTCACCCCAATCAACAAGATCATTACCTTCGGTCTCTATGTATTTATTATCGCTATACGCACTTGTTTCCATTGTTAAGTTATCTATAGATGTAATCTCTCTAACTGTACCAGATTCAGATCCAGTTAAAGTCTCACCAGCATTGAAGTTACCAGTTCTATTAATGAGTGTAAGTACATGTAAATTCCTATCCCAGTAAGATACTTCAGCAGTAACTCCAGTGACAGATCCAGTAACAGTCTCACTTAATGAGTAATCACCTGTACCAGCAACATCCATTTGTATAGAAATTGATGGACTAAAGATCTCTTCAATATCATCAATACCAGGAACACCAGTCTCAAATTTATCATCACCCATCTCATAGATCTCGGCAGTCATCTGGTAAACATATGTTTTACCTAATTGATAGAAAGGTGCTTCTCTTTCTACAAACTTAATTTCATACAGATCTTCTGTTAGTGGATAGTATAATAAATCTCCTTCATTAGGTCTACCATCAACTTCTGTTATATCAGCAAAGTTATTAAATATCTGACTCCATCTATTTTTAGATACAACAAATTGTATCTCATCAGTTACTCTCAAACCAAACTTACTAATAAATTCTGAAGGTGATCCAAATCCCTCTACGTTAATGAGGAACATCTCAATCATCCACTGGGTTTTAAATTCAGAATACTTTATATCATCTAGGGTCATATCCTTAACACTTGACCTAGGAAGATAATAAACATCTGTTCCGAAAAGTTTAATCTGTTCATCAATTAAACTTTGTATTAAGTTCTGCTCGGTTGATACACCACCGTGCTGTGGAAAATATATACTCTT
>Ga0098038_1000111_pt1 | contig 33966 bp, 17 predicted proteins | sample 5B_taG_FD_75051 | JGI IMG/M metagenome (GOLD analysis project Ga0098038, IMG submission 75051) | Marine viral communities from the Subarctic Pacific Ocean - 5B_ETSP_OMZ_AT15132_CsCl metaG | ecosystem: Environmental > Aquatic > Marine > Oceanic | place: Pacific Ocean | collected 2015-01-08 | reverse complement strand
TATTTTTCAGGGAGACTTTATCGGACTCGGTGGGTCTGATGAATACACACCGAACACAATCACCTATCAGTTCGATGGTATCGTAGACGCAGAAATCATCGTTGCTCCACATACCTACTACACAGCAGAGAAAGATTTAAGGGATGCAATCGCACACCCTATGAAGTTCACAATCACCGACACAGTTTACTGTAAGTTCGTGAAACCAACAGCACGTATCTTTACCGGTAATTATGATACCTGTGCCGGGTCATTTGCTGATGTTTCTGAACCTATTCAGTTTGCAAAGCAGATGGCACAAACTGTGACGTTCCTAAGTGATAAGAAAGCAAAGGAAATTAAAAAGCAACTTAATGCCTGCATTCGTGAGGGTCGTCCTGTTGTTAACTCTGAATTCGATTGTGATCCTATGCTCCTAGGATTCTGGGCGTTAGTTAAGTCCATCAAAGATGATGCACTATTCCTTTGCCGTAATAATGGTCCCCGTTCGTTCATCGGACAGGATGAAATCAGTGCAGAGGGTTATGTCTACTCTAATGAGTTGGGTACAATCAAACTGGTCAATCGTGAGAGATTCAGTTATGCTAACTTCAACAACTCTAAGTTCCAAAGTGTATAAAAATAATTTTATGAGACTGATCAGGGACCCTTATCGTTAGGGGGGTTCACAGGTCCCCCCGATCCTGTATGATATGAAAGAACAAACGACCTCACCCATGACGACAGTCGAACTCAACGCAGCAATCGCATCCGGTAAATTCAAGGTCACCCGTCTCCCCGTCAAAGGTCCCCGCAAATCAGAACTGATCATGACTCAGACAAAGGGGAACCGTTGCAGAACCAACAGATCATCAGGAACCAACTTTGTCACTCAGACAGCATGATCATGCGTTCGTGAATCAGCAGTGGGGGGGGTCCGTCCCCCCTTCTTTATGGTTCGCCGTGCCCCCCCCGTATATAAAATCGATGGGTCCCTCCAAGCTATAAACGACCCAGATCGACTTCGTTATTTCTCTTTAATAAAAAAATTTTTTCATATATAAAAAACGACACCAGGATTCAAAGATATGCAAAAAAATCCCGCAGAAAATTTTACGACCATAGAGATCGACCCAGTGACCGGAGAGCACTATCTAACTATCCCAGAGTGGATATGTGATGAGAAGGGATGGTACGAGGGAGTAGATGTGAATATCGAAGTTGAGAACGACTGTATTATAATCAGAGATCTCGAAGAGTCCTGAAATACGCAATACCGAGGTCTTGACGAGGCATAGATAGAGTGTTATGATATTGATGTAGTTACTTACAGTTATGGCTAAAGGATTTACTGTTAAAGCAAAAACACCCAAACCAACCGAGACCACCAAAGAGTGGGACTATGATAAGGCAAAGGAAATGGTGAAAGGCAAAACCATTGTCTTTTGTTTGCCAGGTAGAGGAGTATCTTATACATATCTCAAAAATTTTGTACAACTTTGTTTTGATCTGGTACAGGCAGGAGCAAGCATCCAGATCTCGCAAGATTATTCATCAATGGTAAACTTCGCAAGATGTAAGTGTCTTGGTGCGAATGTACTGCGAGGACCGGATCAGGTTCCCTGGGACGGAAAGTTGCACTATGATTATCAGTTATGGATTGATAGTGACATTGTGTTTAATTCCGAAAAATTTTGGCAATTGGTTCTGATGGATCAGGACATTGCTAGTGGATGGTATATGACGGAAGACGGTAAAACAACGAGTGTAGCACATTGGATGGAAGAAGATGACTTCCGTAATAATGGAGGTGTTATGAATCATGAGACCGGGGAGAGCATCTCAAAGCGTCGCAAACCATTCACCGTGGACTATGCAGGTTTTGGATGGTTACTCATCAAGCACGGAGTCTTTGAGCACTCTGATATGAAGTATCCATGGTTTGCACCAAAGATGCAGATCTTTGAGTCTGGAGAGGTACAGGACATGTGTGGAGAAGATGTATCATTCTGTCTCGATGCTATCGAAGCAGGTTTTGAAATCTGGTGCGATCCTCGTATTAGAGTAGGTCACGAAAAAACAAGAGTGATCTGATGAGTCAGACAAGATATACAATTCTCCATAAAGGAGAAGTTCTGTATGAAAATTTGACACAAGACGAATATTTTGATGCTATGGAAGACCTTTCGATAGATTTTTATCAGAAAGGTTTTCCAAGACCACAAGATCTAGAAACAAAAATCATTGAAATTTAAGGAGACATCATGGCAGTACGTTCAAAGACTGGTATCTACAAAGACGGGTTTATGCCCGGAAATCCGAAGAAAACTCGGCAGGGCTCGGGTAAGCACACAAAGTATGCAGCAACTTCTCGTAATGGAAAGAAAAAAATGTATCGTGGACAAGGACGTTGATATATACATTAACTAATATTAAGTCATATGGCATGTCTGATAGCAAATCTTCCCTCAATGGAAGTATGGGTTCGTAAAGAGTATCTAACGGATCATCAGAGTGGGCACGGTGAATTTGTAAAGGGCGTCTGGGTATCGGTTAAATCGATTCCTGGACGTGCTTTTTATTTTGAGACCTACTTACCAGAATATGCGGCAATGTACGATAAACTGCCGATTAGTGCCTTTGTAGCAGACCCTGAAACCCCATCACCGGACATGGATTTACCAAACCTTCAGTTTTGGAACTGTATGGACTACGGAGTTGTCTCGGTGGATAAGAAATTTATCGGTTCTATGGATTTTGAGTGCTATACACGGGACTTTGGTAACGTAAAGGGCACTTATGTTTGCACTATTGACAATTATCATCATGATCCAGACTATGTTGACTATGCTACTAGCGAAAATCCTGCCGAACATAAGTCACATAACCTGATTGAACTTGAAAATGGTCAGTATGCACTATATCCTAACAATAGATTACGTATTTTTGACAATAGTTTGACTCCTGTTGAACCAAAAATGCCCGATTTTAAAGTTTCCACTCAATATTATCAAGTTGAAAACGGTTTTGAACGACTTGGAATGGGTCGTGAAGACGAATATTTCTGGAAAACGGCAAAAGAACGTGAGGAAACATCCGAAGAGGATGAAAATAAATAATATTTTACGATTTAGGAGCAAAATGGGTAACTCTTTAGTTGATAGAGACGCAAATTACATGAAAAGAGTGTGGGGAACGGCAAGTTTGACCACAGATTATGGTTCAACACTAGATCAAATACATCAAGAGAACCAAAAAAATGAAGAAAAGGTGCTTCAAGAGATAATGCACGACGATTTAGAGGGTGGAAAGAAACATCTTAAGGAATAAGGTATAAATAAAGTCAGAAAACTCTAGTCAAAATGGCAATTCGGAGGATATCTAGAGCATTTAAAGACATTAGTTTGTCTTTTAATCCACATCCTGTTACAAAAGACCTACCCGTCCTCAAAAATGAGGCGGCAATTCGTAGGTCTGTGAGAAATATTGTCCAGACGATACCTACCGAAAAGTTTTTTAACTCATTATTCGGAACTGATATTAGGAGAAGTTTATTTGAATTTGTTGATTTTGGTACAGCATCAGTAATCCAGGATCAAATTTTAACTTCAATAGAAAATTTCGAATCAAGAGTTGATAATTTAAAAGTATCAGTTAGACCATTCCCAGATATCAATCAATTCGAGGTTTCTGTTATTTTTGATATTATCGGACAGGAGTTTCCGACACAAGAATATTCTTTCCTATTAGAGGCAACCAGGTAATATGCCTTTTACAAAATTTACAGATCTTGATTTCGATCAGATAAAAGAATCAATTAAAAGTTATCTTCGTGCAAATTCTGATTTTTCTGGATTTGATTTCGAAGGTTCTAACTTTTCAGTATTAATTGATACTCTTGCATATAACACATATATAACCGCATTCAATTCAAATATGGTTGTAAATGAGTCCTTCTTGGACTCTGCAACCCTCCGTGAGAACGTTGTATCCCTTGCAAGGAACATTGGGTACGTTCCCCGTTCTAGGACTGCTGCAAAGGCATCTGTAAGTTTTTCAGTGGAGGTTGAAGGAACCGAAACTTCTACGTTAGTATTAAAAAAAGGATTGGTCTGTGTAGGAAGTTCTAATGATAGCTCTTACACATTTTCAATATTAGAGGATATACAAAAACCTACAATCATAACAGATTTTAATAGTGATGGAACTCCTGTAAACAAAAGAACAGCTGCTTTTGATAATATTGAGATATCACAAGGAACATTTCTCACTAAACAATTTGTAGTAGATTCTTCATTGGATCAAAGATTCGTACTTAATAATTCTTTTATAGACACATCTACTATAAAAGTATATGTAAAGAGTGAGGGTGATCCTGGATTAGGTCTAGAATATAAGTTAATTGATAATATTGCAAATGTTACCGAATCATCTTACATATTCTTACTTCAAGAAATACAAGATGAAAAATATGAATTATTATTTGGTGATGGATTAATAGGAAAAAAATTAGAAAGTGGTCAGATTATTACAGTAGACTATCTTGTTACAGATGGAAAAGAAGGAAATGATGCTGCCAGATTCTCATTCTCCGGAAAAATAGTTAATAGTGATGGAAATACTGTTATTCCACAACCACTTTCAATTACAACAACACGAAAGTCTGTCAATGGTGGAGACATAGAGTCTGTAGATTCTATCAAATATTTTGCTCCTAGAATATATTCTGCACAGAACAGGGCAGTCACTGGACGTGATTACGAATCGATCATAAAAACAATATATCCTGATACAGAATCCGTATCTGTTGTTGGTGGAGAAGAGTTAGATCCTCCAGAGTTTGGAACAGTAAAAATTTCTATCAAACCAAAAAATGGTTTCTTGATATCTGATTTTAATAAAACAAGAATTTTATCACAATTAAAGCAATATTCAATCTCGGGTATTAATCAAAAAATTGTAGATTTAAAACTTCTATATGTTGAATTAGATTCATTTGTTTATTACAATGATTCTATGATATCAACGGCAAGTGATTTAAAAACAAAAATATCAAATTCACTTACAAACTACTCACAATCGACGGATTTAAATAAATTTGGAGGTAGATTTAGATATAGTAAAGTTCTTCGAACAATTGATGATACGGATACTGCAATTACATCCAATATTACAAGAGTGAAAATAAGAAGAAATTTATTTGCTTTATTAAATCAATTTGCACAGTATGAATTGTGTTTTGGAAATCAATTCCATGTTTCTGAAGAAGGTAGGAATATTAAATCTACAGGATTTAGAGTTGATGGAGAAAGTGATATTGTTTATCTAACTGATGTTCCAAACGCAGATAAAAAAACAGGAATTGTATCCATTGTCAAAAACCTACCAGATGGATCTGTAAGAGTTGTTGCTAAATCTGCAGGAATAGTTGATTATATAAAAGGTGAAATTAATTTAGGAACAGTGAATATAGTTTCAACTGTAAGACCAAATAATGTTATAGAAATACAAGCTTTCCCAGAATCCAACGATGTGGTTGGTTTAAGAGATCTTTATTTGAATTTTGATCTTGCAAAAACTCAAATAAATATGATTAAAGATGTTATTTCATCTGGAGATGAAATATCTGGCACTGTCTTTAGTAGAGATTTCTACACATCAAGTTATTCTAACGGAAGTTTAATTAGAGAGTAATATGATACAAACTGGAATTGAATCTAGAATCAAGATTCAGGATATAATTTCAAACCAATTACCAGAGTTTGTCTTGGATGAAAGTCCAAAGGCTGTTGATTTTTTAAAGCAATATTATATCTCTCAAGAATATCAGGGAGGTCCAGTTGATATTGTAGAAAATTTAGATCAATATTTAAAATTAGATAATCTCACTCCAGAAGTTGTTGTAGGGTCAACAACTCTATCTACAGATATTAATGCCAATGTTGATGTCATTTCGGTTTCTAGCACTAAAGGATTTCCAAATCAATATGGTTTGTTAAAGATTGATGATGAAATCATTACATATACCGGACTTACTACAAATACTTTCACTGGATGTGTTCGTGGATTTAGTGGTATTACTAGTTATCATCAAGATTTGAATGAGGAAGAATTAGTATTTTCCACAACAACATCTACATCTCACACATCAGAATCAAACATACAAAATTTAAGTTCTTTATTTTTAAATGAGTTCTATAAAAAACTTAAATTTACATATGCACCAGGATTCGAAGATAGAGTATTCAATTCAAAAATTAACGCTGGAAACTTTATAAAAGAGTCTAGATCTTTTTATGAATCAAAAGGAACTGATGATTCATTTAGAATTTTATTCAATGTGCTATATGGAGAAACTCCTAGAATAATTAATCTTGAAGATTATTTAATTAAACCTTCAGATGCCGAATTTGTTAGGAGAGAGATATGTGTAGCAGAGGTAATAAGTGGTGATCCAACAAAAATAATTGGACAAACTCTAATTAAAACTACGGATTCTGAAACAAATGCTTCGATATCTTCTGTTGAATCATTTACAAGAAATCAGAAACAATATTTTAAAATAGGATTATTTGTCGGATATGGTGATAATAGTAATGTAAAAGGCAATTTTAAAATTACTCCTAGTTCCAAAGTTCTTGAAAATGTAAATTCCGGATCATCTGTAATATCAGTAGATTCGACAATTGGATTTGCACAGACAGGAACAGTATATTCTGGTAATAATATTATTACTTATAGTGATAAGAGTATCAATCAGTTTCTAGGATGTTCTGGAATTGAAGAAAATATCGTAGCTACTGACAACATATTTTCAGATGATACTTATTTTTCATATGAAAATGGAAATGTTGAAAATAAAGTAGTTCTTAGATTGACCGGAGTATTATCAAATTTTGTTCAGAGATCAAACTTTGTTTCTGTTGATGAAGGTCAAATTATAACAGTTAAAAATGTCGGTTCTTTAGTTAAAAATCCGCAACAGAATAAAACATATAAAGAAATATTTTCAAATTCTTGGATCTATAATACCAGTTCTTCTGTAGATATAGACAACTTTAATGGTGCGATAGTTTCTTTAAAAACATCAATCGATAGATCTCAATTCAAAAAAGGAGACCTTGTAGAATTTGTCGATGTTTTAACTAATATAGTTGTCTATCCAACATCAACTTCAGACTTGCCATATATTAGTTCTGATATACCTTTTGGATCTAAATCTGTAAATATAGCAAATTTAAGTTCGTTTTCTCCAAATTCAAGTTCTAATTATAAATTGAGGAGAAAAATTAATAAGGGAAATAGTTCCATAGTTAATTTTAAGTATGGAAATGATTCCATTATTTCTGACGTTCAAAATGTTTATTTTGATACAGATAATTTTGCATATGTAGCGTCAAATTCCATTCCTTCTTGGGGAAATGGATTTGCTAATTTTTACACATATCAAATATCCAAAGAATTAAATAAAGTATCAATTTCATCTAGTTCGGGAAGTCTTCAGGATTTAGACCCCTCAACGGGTCTCTATACCTCTATTCTGTTTGATAGTAATGTTCCCTTCATAAATGGTGAAAAAATTGAATATAAAGCATCTGGGGCACCTCTCATAGGACTATCGGAAGGGTCTTATTATGTAAAAGTTTCATCTACTAATCCAAAAAAGATAAAACTTTTTACATCATCAAGTTTCTTGAATTTGGATTCAAATAGTCTTCAATTTGAATCTTCAACTTCTACTTTGGAAACTCATAGTTTTATTTCATATTCGCAAAAATCTGAAACAATAAATCCGAAAAAAGTTTTAAAGAAATTTACACTAAATCCAAATATTAAAAATGGAAATGGAGAATTAACAGTTCCAGGAAAAGTTGGATTGTTGATTAATGGTGTGGAGATATCAAACTATAAGACCTTTGATAAAATTTATTTTGGACCTCTTGAGAAAATTAAAGTCTTAAATGGAGGATCTGATTTTGATGTTATTAGTCCACCATTCATTCAAGTTTCTGCCGGAATTGGAACAACTGCGTTAGTTCAACCGGTAGTTACTGGATCTATTGAAAATATTTTTATTGACAATCAAGAATTTGATATCAAAGAGGTATTGTCAATCAATGCTACTGGAGGAAATGCGTCCGGAGGATCATTTGAACCCATACTTAATGTTAGAAGAAGAGAAGTATTATTTGATGCAAGAAGAACAACCAATGGAGGTGGAATTAGCACAACTACTTCGCAAATTACATTTTTAACAAATCATAATTTTGTCAATGGTGAAGAAATTACATATAGAAATAATGATAATGATAATATTACTATTGGATTAGGTGTATCTACACTGATTGATAATTCCAATTATTTTGCAAAAGTAGATAACAATACTACTATTAAATTATTTGATACGTTTGCAGATTTTCAATCAGGAATAAACACAATTTCTTTTGAATCGTCATCCTTGACCGGCATTCAAAAATTTGAAACTTTAAAAACAAGTAAAACAATTTCTGAAATAAAAGTTTTAGATGGAGGAAAATTTACAAATAGAAAACTTTTAGTGAAACCCTCGGGAATTTCTACATCTAATGACTTGATTAATTTTGTAGACCATGGATTTTCTGATGGTGAAATAGTCGAATATTCCCCAACAGAAACATCTATATCTGGTTTAACAACAACTAATCAATATTATATTCTAAAAAATAACGACGATTCTTTTAGATTATCTGATGCTGGTATTGGAGGAACAATTGCAACAAATTATGAGCAGAACAAGTTTGTAACGTTAACATCTGTTGGAACTGGTTTCCATCAGTTTAAATATCCTGATATACAAGTATCTGTAGAATTTACATCTGTTGGATTGGGAACAACAACACAAATTCAATCTTTAATTGCCACACCTATTATCAAGGGAAGTATTGAACAAGTTTATGTCTATGAACAGGGAACCAAATATGGTTCAGATATTTTAAATCTTGAGAAAAAACCATCTTTGACTTTCAAAACAGGAAAAGAAGGTTCTGTAAAACCAATCATAGTAAATGGATCTATAAATGAAATTAATTTACAATTTGGAGGATCTGAATATTTTTCAGTCCCAGATTTAGTGGTTTTTGATCCAACAGGATCTGGAACTGGTGCTCAGTTAAGGGCAGTGATTTCTAATGAAAAAATTAGTGATGTAAAAATACTTAATGCAGGAATTGGATATTCTACATCAAGTTCTATTCAAATTGTTCCATCCGGAAAGGATGCAATTTTAGATTCGTCTATAAGGTCTCTAACAATAAATCAAGTTGAAAAACTACCTACACAACAAAATGAAATATTAAGTGATGAAGATGGTGAACTCACATATTCAGTATCAGGATATTTTGATATCTTAAGATCATCTTTCAATGATGATGGAAATGATTTATCGGAAATTATTGGATGGGCATATGATGGAAATCCAATATATGGATCATATTCATTACCAGATCCGGAAAATATAAATTCTGGAATTAAAACTATGACAACAGGATATACAAAAAGTATATCCAATATTTTAGATAGACCATCAGAAACAGTATTTCCTTTAGGATCTTTTATTGAAGACTATAAGTATGATAGTCAAAATGGCGATCTTGATAGAAATAATGGAAGATTTGCAAAGACTAAAGATTTCCCAAATGGGGTATATGCATATTATGCAACAATTGATTCTAGTGGTAATCCAGAATTTCCATATTTTGTTGGAAATACTTTTAGATCAAATACTATAGATGAAAATAAAACTTTAGATCAAACATTTGATTTTAATAATTCATCTCTTTCTAGAAATACTTTACCATATAAGATTTCAGAATCGAATGCAGATAATGATTTTATTATTGAAAGTAATGAAATTAAAAGACAAAAAATTTCTATAGAATCTGTTAAACAGGGATCTGTTTCTTCCATAGAAGTTGTTAATTCTGGAGAAAATTATAAAATAAATGATAATTTAATTTTTGATAATACTAATACAAATGGTGGAGGAATTTCTGCTAATGTATCTTCATTAAAAGGCAAAACTATTAATGATATTAATACTTCTGTGGTATTAGATCAAGGAAAATTTGTATGGAGAAATGATGGAAAAGTAGAGGTTACTTCTCAATTAGGTAGTGACTCAGATGTATTTTTTGATGGTGATTATATTGTAATAAGTGAAATATTTAAAAACACTCCACAACCTGCCAATGCTTTAACTGGAGTTGCCACTGACTCTGTTATAGATAATGATCCTCTAACCTCTAAATTAAATAATTATTTTAAGATTGAAGTTCCACCTATTCCCAATGTCGGACTGACCACACAAATTGCTGGATCTGGAGAATCAACTACTGAAATTTATGTAACAGAAATACCTTCCGGAGTTTTAGTCAATAGTGATGTAGGTATTGGAACAGAAACTTTAAAGATTTTAAACATATATGATGATAAGAATATTCTCAGAGTAGAAAGAGGTGATTCTGGAATTTCACATACTGTTGGAACAGCAGTATCTTTTAAAACAAAAACATTCTTAATAAATCAAAAAATTGATTATTTTGATTCAAAGCTTAATGATGTTGTGTATTTCAATCCAACTGAATCTGTTGGGGTAGGAACTACTTCTGGTGTTGGATATTCTACATCATTTACTTTTGGACAGGAAACTATTACAGGATCCATCCCAACACAAAGAATTAGTCTTGATAATCATCCATTTGAAACTAATCAAAGAATTTCATTCAATAAAAATGGAAACGGAAATATTTCTATTTCCACTTCACCAACAGGAACTCCATTCAATTTGCCGACAGTACTATATGTTGTTAATAAATCACCAAGTACAATAGGAATAAAAACTACCATTCTTTCAGATGAAGTTTACTTCATAAACAATGGTGATAATGCAGATAATTATTTCTTTGAAGCTTCATATCAACATAGTTATGGTGCACTTCGTAAAATTGTATCTAATGTTTCAATCTCAACAGCACATGAATTAATTGATGGAGATGAAATTACTCTAAATGTAAAACCAAGTCTTTCTGTTGGAATAGGAACTTCAAGTACCGTCAATGTAACTAGAAATTCTCTTACAGGAAATATTCAAATTAATCCAGTAGGATTCTCTTCTTCATCAGTCAGAGATATTAATTTTGTTCTTGGTGGCAATAGTACAATTCTTATTCCTTCCAATGATTTTAATACTGGTGATAAAGTATATTATGATGCTGATGTGCCAATATCTGGATTACAGACTGGTGCATACTATGTTTACAAGTGGGGTGGAGATAGAATTCAATTATGTGAAACCTTAGTTAATACTACTAGCAATCCTCCAGTAATTGTAAGTTTTGGATCTACTGGAGGTGCATCTCAAACAATTACTAAAATTAATCCCAAAATAGAATCCGTAAAAAATAATAATCTTGTCTTTGATCTTTCAGATTCTTCTTTATCTGGTTATTCATTTAAAATATTTTATGATCAGAATTTTAATAATGAATTTGTATCTACTGGATCTACAGATACTTTTAATTTAGAAAGTTCTGGAACAATCGGATCTGCCAACGCAACATTTACTATTAAAAATAGTTCAAAATTACCACAAAAACTTTACTATACTTTAGAAAATGCAGGATATATTAGTTCTTCGGATAAAACAGTAAATAATTATTCGGAAATTTTATTTGTAGATAGTCTTTACAATCAAACTTATACTACTTTTGGTGTAGGTTCTACAACTTTCCAAATTTCTTTACAAAAAGTTCCAGAAAAACTATCATATACACCTACAGAATGTGATAAGTTAGAATATACCACTACTTCATTAAATGTATCTGGACCTGTAAATGATATTAATTTATTATCCGGAGGTTCTGGGTATAAAAAATTGCCTTTCCTTTCTGATGTAACCTCAGCATCTGGTAAAAATTTATTTGTTTCTCTGAGTTCTAATGATATTGGTTCAATTAATGATACTAGAATTATTAATGAAGGATTTGAATATTCTTCAGATAGAACTTTGCAACCAGAAGCTTTCATATCACCTAAAATTGAGTTAAAAGATTCAAACACCATCGGAATTGCAACTATAACCAATGGCGGATCAGGATATGTGAATGCACCTCAAGTAGTTATTGTTAATAATAACACTGGAGAGGTATTAGATAATGGTTTAATCATTCCAGTATTAACTGGGAATTCTATTGGAGAATTGAAAATTGATGTTAGTCCAAAGGGCATATCTGATCAGTCTGCAGAACTTTTTACCATCAATAATACAAATGGAATTAGTGTTAAGCAAGTTCAGTCATCAAATAGTGGTATTTTTACGTGCATTTTAACTACACCAACTTCAGGATTTTCTACAGATGTTTTTGTTGAAAATGAGGAAGTTTTTGTTGAGGGAATTGAAAAATTAGGAACAGGTGGTAGTGGATTTAATTCTAGTGATTATGGATATAAATTCTTTACCGTAACAAAATATGAGGATAAATTTACACCAGGTCTTAATGATGATCAGGTAACTATTAGTATTTCTGGATTGGGAACAAATACTGGAATTGCAAAAACAATTCAAGATTCTTTCGGAACAATTGTATCCAGAGATGATTATCCAACATTCTCAATTTCATTACTACCATCAATTTTTGAAGTTGGAGAAAAATTAATCATTGATGGTGAAGAAATTGATTTACAAGTCACTGCAAGTGATGTATCTGGATCTCTTAAAGTATTTGGATCTTATGATCTTTCTATTAATGAAAAAATTGAAGGAAAAACTTCAGGAAATATTGCCACCATAGAATCTATAGAAAAATATGATGGATTCTATGAAATTAAGTTTTCAAATAGAAAAGATGAAGGTTGGGATAATGAAACCGGAAAATTAAGTGAAGATTATCAAGTTCTTGCTGATAATGATTATTATCAAAATTTATCATATTCTATTAATAGTAAGCAGCAATGGATTGATATCAGAACACCTGTTAATAGTTTAGTTCACTCAATAGGAATCAAAAACTTCTCAGACACTATAGTGATGTCTGATGAAGATGAAAAAATTGGAATTAAAACTACTTCTGATGTAACTACAATAATTAAAGATTACATTTCAGAAAATAGAGTTGACACTATTAATATATTTGATTTTGTAAAAGATGTAGATATAGATCTTTTTAATGAAAAATCCAAATTTATAAAATTAAAAAATAAGAATTTAACTAATTTTAATGAGTCTAGATCAAATGTTGTTTTGAAAATAGATAACATTAAAGATCAATTCTCCAATTCTGAAGATGAACCATTTGAATTTAAGGATTTGCTTAAAATTGATGATTCTATATCTTATAACAATTACCTCTTCAAAGTATCTGATGTAAGTGGAAAAAATCAAGTTCAATTAACAAGTTTAATTTTTATAAAAAATTCCATAAGTGGAAATATTGGCATTTTAGAAAAACAGTCATTATCTAATGTGGGATCCGAATTAAATGTAGATGAAGAACAACATGGCAATTTTTCACTAGAAGATGATGAATTTGGAGATACTTATATTAGATTTACTCCTAAAGATCCATTTGATACTGAGTATGATATAAAATATATTGATAAAAAGTTTAATAATCAAGTAGTTGGTGTAGGAACAACATCTATCGGGTTTATTGATTTAACATCTCGCAGTCAAGAAGTTTCTATTGGAACCTCAAGTGTTGTTATTGGTTTTGCTACTGATAAATTCGAATCATTACACATAAATGCTCAGGTATACAAAGAATCATCTAACGAAACAAATTTTGTTGAAGTGTATCTTACGCACAATGGAACTGATATAAACACTGCAGAATTCTATTTTGATACTGAAGAAGTTTCCAGATCATCAAATCTTTTAGGATCTTTTGATGCGTACATAACATCTGGCACTGTTAATTTGACTTATGAAAATGAATCTAGTGAAGATTTAGTCGTAAAAACAAGAATTGTGGGATTTGGAACAACTACCGTTGGTGTTGGAACTTTTAGATATATTTTATCAAGTCAACCTGAAGGTAATGAAAGATCTGCAATTTATGAATCAAGTTTCTCTTCAACAACTTCTGGATTATCTACTTCATTTTTAACTTTAGATAAAAATCTATTTGATGCCTCCAGATCTTTAGTTGAAGTTGGAATTGGAACCACTAAATCAGTTCAACAGATAATGATGGTTCAAGATGGAAGTGACATTTACGTACAGCAATTGCCATTCCTTTCATCATCTGGTATAGGAACGTTTGATACTGCAATTGGTATTGGAACATTTGGTGGAGAATATCAGGGAGATGACGTATTATTAAAATTCTATCCAGATTCTAATTTTAATGGTGATTTAGAAATCAAATCATTTAATGAATGTTTGTATTCAGAAGTTGATATTTTAAATCAAGCACCAGATCTTTTATATGGCACATCGATTGAAGTAGTAAATACTGATCGTTATCTTGCAATAAATGGAAATCGCATTGATAAAGATAATTTTGTATTACGATCAAATCAAACTCCAATCTTTGCTAAAAAGTTCAATCCTGCAGATACAAACACTCTTAATCAATCTACTGGTAAGTTCTCAATTAGGAATCATTTCTTTAGTAATGGTGAAGAATTAATATACACTCCAAGATCATCATTTGTTGGTGTAGCATCTTCTCCGATGACTTTTAAGGTGGGTTCTATAGTTGGAAATCTTCCAACACAAGTTTTTGCTATTGTCGATAATGATGATACTTTCTCAATATCGACTGTTAGATCTGGAACTGCTGTCACCTTCACCGATTTGGGTAGTGGAAACGTTCATGAATTTGCAATGGCAAAGAGAAATGAAAAAGCACTCATTACTCTAGATAATATTGCTCAGTATCCCATTGCTTTTACTAAAATTTCTCAAACATTGTCTGGAAATGGTGGAAGTATTTCTACTACAGACACCATTTTTGCTTTAAGTGGAATTTCATCAATATCACCAGGTGATATATTGGAAATTGAAGATGAATACATGAAGATTATTAATGTTGGATTTGGAACAACTTCAAGTGGACCAATAACTGGTTTAGGATCGTCCACAATAGTTCAAGTTGAACGTGGACATGTTGGATCATCTGCAACATCGCACAATGATTCATCTTTAACAAGAATATACAGAGGATCTTATAATATTGTTGGGGATAGTATTTTCTTTACAAATGCACCTAGAGGAAATTCAAATATTACTAAAACTGAAGGTAATTTAGAATTCCAAACTTCTGATTTTACTGGAAGAGTATTTCTCAGATCAGATTATACTACAAATGAAATTTTTGATGACATTTCCGACGAGTTTACTGGAATTGGTAGAACTTTTACGTTAACAGTTGGTGGAGCAAATACTGCCGGAATTGGAACAACTGGAGGAAACGGAGTTGTGTTTATCAATGGAATTTTCCAAACTCCAACAACTCAAAATAATCCATCAAAAAATTTCAGTATTATTGAGCAGATTTCCCCAACAGGAATTTCAACTATTGTGTTTAGTGGAATTAGAACAGATATTTCTGATCCAACTAGTATTTTAGTATCAGAATCCGACGTTAATCAAAATCAAATTCCTAGAGGTGGAGTTATAGTTTCTCTTGGATCTACTGGAGGTGAAGGATATGCACCACTTGCCGGTGCAGCAGTTACCGCAATTATAAATGGTGGTGTCATTCAAAATAGTATTGGTATTGGCACTACTGATAATGTTGGATCTGGATACAATTCTATAGTATCAATTGGAGTTTCTGCCATTGATCCAACTGGATCTGGATCTGGTGCAATAATAACTGCTTCTCCTGTAGGAACTGGAGGAACATTAACATATAATGTGACAGATGGTGGAACCGGATATTCTAATCAAACTCAAATATTAGTTTCTGAACCATCATATGAAAATCTTGAAGTTGTTGGTGTTTCTAGAATTGGATTAGGAGCAACAACAGATACTGGAACTGGATTATTACTTACTATAGACGTTGGAGAAAGTTCAACCACAGGTATTGGATCAACATATCATTCTGTAAATAATTTTTCTATTGCAAGAAGTGGATACTCATTTAGAAAAGGTGATGTATTTAAACCTGTTGGACTTGTGACTGCTGCAGGTTTAACGTCTCCATTATCTGAATATGAATTGACAGTATTAGAAGTATTTAATGATAATTTTGCTTCTTGGCAATTTGGAGAACTTGATTATATTGACTCTATTAAAAATTTCCAAGATGGATTTAGAATAAGATTCCCAATATTCTATAATGGGTCATTATTAAGTTTCCAAAAACCTGAAGATTCCCCGATAGAATTGCAAAATGGTCTATTAATATTCATTAATGGAGTTCTTCAAGAACCTGGAGAATCTTATGTGTTTGATGGAGGAACATCATTCGCATTTAGTGTTCCACCCAAATCGGATGATAATATTGATATTTTCTACTATAGAGGAACAAGAGGAGTTGATGATCTTCAAGTAAATAATATTATTCCGACTCTAGAGAAAGGTGATCTTGTTAGAGTCTATAAAAATGATACTATTTCCGAAACAGAGACACAAAATCAAAGAACTATTTTTGATATTTCAAGTTCGGATAAATTTGAAACCAGTTTATATGTTGATCAGGGAATTGATGAGGTTAATTTCAAACCAATGTCCTGGACTAAACAAAAAACTGATAAAGTAATTAATGGTGAATTTATCTCCAAAAAGAGACAGTCCACAATTTCTCAGATTTATCCAACTGCAAAAATTATTAAAAATGTTCAGAATTCTGATACAGAAATTTTTGTTGATGATGTAAGTAATTTTAATTACAATCTTGGAAATGGACCATATGAGTTTAATGCAATCATTGTTGATGGTAAAGTAGATCCATCTCCAGCAAATATAACTGCAACAATAGGTGCTGGTGGAACTATCTCTTCCCTTACTATTGCCAACGGTGGAAGTGGATATGTTGGATCTACTGTTGATATTAAATTCCAAAATCCTTTACAGATCGATGATTCGCAAAATGTGGGTGTAGGAACAACTGCTACTGCAACAGCAACTATTACTAATGGAGTAATTACGGCAACCACAATAACAAATCCTGGATTTGGATATACAGTAGCACCAAAAACTATTGCACCAATTGCAAACACAAATTTCGAAAGTTTGAATAAAATTGAAAATATAAAAGGGTTCTCTGGAACTATTACTGGAATTGGAACAACTACAGGAAACGGAGGAAATCCATTAGCACTTAAATTTACACTTGACGTATCTCCAAATATCTTCAATAGTGGTTCTAATACTTTAGATGTTGGATTCCCAATACTTATTAAAAACACCACAATTGGAAATGGAGTAACATCAATAGATAGTCCTCCAAATTCTATTGGTATCGGAACAACATTTTTGGATAATATTTACAAAGTTGGAGCTATAAGTGTATCTGGTTCTGTTGGAATTATCACATGCGATATTCATTCTGGAACTGATACTACTGGATTGTCTACTAGTGGAGATATGGTTGGTAAATTCTCTTGGGGATTATTCCAAAATGTTTCAAGATCATCTTCTCCAATTTCCATTCAAGTTTCTGGAAAAACAGTTGATGTTGGATTATCAACTTTCCCGACAATTCAAAGAAGGGGTGAGGGACTCAGACAAACTGGTGCACTTCCAGAAATACTAAACTAAACGATATAAATATCTAAAAACTGTGTAATATGGCTGCTATAGTAACAGACCAATTTAGAATTGCGAATGCTAATAATTTTGTAAATTCTATATTGGATATTAATAATTCATATTATGTTTTTCTAGGATTATCAAATCCGGGATCATCAAGTAGTCCTGTGGGATTTGGTAGAACTTCTACATGGGAAGATGGTGCTTCTGTTCCAAATCCTGTTGACAATCAACAATATTTGAGTCATTATAGAAACACTTCACTGTTTGGTAAAAAACTAAACACTTCTAATGTTAGAAGGATAGTAAGAAAAGTTTCTTGGACTTCAAACACTAAGTATGATATGTATCGTCATGATTATAGTGTTTTTAATCTATCTCCTAATGCTCAGAGTGCAAGACTCTACGATACAAATTACTATGTCGTAAATAGTGAGTTTAAAGTTTATATCTGCCTTTATAATGGATCTCATGGTGATATTGGAGGAGTATCTAATGTAAATGGAAATACATCTCAAGATGAACCAACCTTTACAGATTTAGAACCATCTGCTGCAGGAACTAGTGGAGATGGATATATTTGGAAATATTTGTTTACTATATCTCCTAGTGATATTGTTAAATTTGATTCGACAGAATATGTTGTTCTTCCAAACAACTGGGAAACATCTACTGACTTTGAAGTTCAAAGTGTAAGAGATGCTGGAGATTCAAATGTAAACAATAATCAAATAAAAACTGTATATATTGAGAATGGTGGTAGTGGCATATATGCTGCAGGAACTTATGATATTAAAGGAGATGGGTCTGGAGCAAAGGTAAATATTGAAGTTAATAGTTCTGCAAATATTACCAAGGCAACCGTTGTTTCTGGTGGTAGTGGATATACTTTTGGTATTGTTGATTTTGGACACGCAGAAACTGATACTATTTCAAATCCAGCAAAATTGATTCCAATTATTCCTCCTTCCAGAGGTCATGGTTATGATGTATACACTGAATTAGGTGCTGATAAGGTTTTAGTTTATTCTAGATTTGATGATTCTACTAAAGATTTTCCAACTGATACTAAATTCTCTCAAGTTGGAATTATTAAAAATCCAGAAAAATTTAGTTCAGCAGGAACAATTTTTACAGGAAATGAGTATTCTTCATTAGGATCTATTAAATTAGATTCATCTTTTAGTGGATCTCCTACTGTTGGTGCAGCAATCACTCAATCTACTAGTAATGGAGTTGCCAGAGGATATATTGCATCATACGACACAGAAACAAGAGTTTTGAAATATTATCAAGATAGATCTTTGAATTTTGGAAACACTCTAGATCAAACTGACCGAAATGACGTTACTGCAAAATCAAACGTTGTAAGTTTTGCCTCAACAACAAATACAATTACCCCGATATCGGGATCAGTTGATATAAATTTCAGTGGAATTACAACAACAATTGGATCTAAGCAAGTAAGTTTGGGAGTAACTTTCTCAGGAGGGGTTGCTGAACCAGAGATAAATAAAAACACAGGAGATATTATTTACATTGATAATCGTGCTCTTGTAACGAGAGACTCTAGGCAAAAAGAAGACATCAAAATTATTCTGGAATTCTAAAGAAAAATGTCGCAAAAAACAAATTTAAATGTCAATCCATATTATGACGATTTTGATCCTACAAAAAACTTTCTAAAAGTTTTATTTAAACCAGGATATCCAGTTCAGTCTAGAGAACTGACTACTTTGCAGTCTATTCTTCAGAATCAAGTAGAGAATTTTGGAACTCATATATTCAAAGAAGGATCAGTTGTTATCCCAGGAAACATTTCATATGATGGTCAGTTTTATGCAGTAAAGATAAATGCCACACAATTTGGCATTGATGTGTCGTTATATATTGACAAGTTTGTTGGAGAAACAATAACAGGTCAAGTTTCTGGAGTTAGTGCAAGAATTCAAAAAGTAATCTTACCAACAGAAAGTGATGATGTAGAGAATATAACTTTATATGTAAAGTATCTGGAATCTGATAATGATTCTGAATTTACACAATTTAAAGATGGAGAGTTATTAACTTCGAATAAAAATGTAGTTTATGGCAATACAACAATAAATTCAGGAACTCCATTTGCTTCATGCATTAACTCAGATTCAACTGCAATAGGATCCTCAGCATCTATTGGTGATGGTGTTTATTTTATACGAGGATATTTTGTAAACGTTATATCTCAAACAATTCTTTTAGATTTTTATACAAATACTCCATCATATAGAGTTGGATTGGAAATTAATGAATCCTTAATTAATGCAAAAGAGGATGAATCTCTGTTTGATAATGCAAAAGGATTTTCAAATTATGCATCACCAGGTGCAGATAGATTAAAAATTACGTTAACTCTCACAAAAAGAACATTAACAGATTCTAACGATACTAATTTTGTAGAGTTATTGCGATTAAAAAATGGAAAAGTTAAGAAAATAACAACAAAAACTCAATATAATTTAATCAGAGATTATCTTGCCGAAAGAACTTTTGATGAATCTGGAAACTATACTGTAGACTCGTTTGATCTTGATTTGGAAGAGTCATTAAATAATAGATTAGGTAATGATGGAATATATTTTTCCAATGAACAGACTGATGATGGAAATACTCCTTCAGATAATTTATCCGCATTAAAAATATCCCCAGGAAAAGCATATGTCAAGGGATATGATATTGAAAAAGTATCAACTACTATTGTTGATATAGATAAACCAAGAGAGACTGAAGATATTAAGAATGTTACAGTTCCATTTGAAATGGGAAATATATTAAGAGTTAATAATGTAACTGGATTAGCAAAAGTAAGAGAAACAATTGCATTATATTCTCAATTTGGATGTTTAGGAAGTCAAATAGGGGAAGCTAGAGTATATTCATTTAATTTGACAGATGCTCCATATGTTAATGCAACCACTAGTTGGGATTTAAGATTATATGATATTCAAACATATACTAGATTGACCTTAAATAACTCTGTTACATCATCAGAAATAAAAGAATCCTTTTTTGTCAAAGGAAAGAGTACAGGAGCTAGTGGTTTTGCAACAGCAGATGGAGCATCTGATAAAATTTTATTGAGACAAACCTCCGGAACGTTTGCTAAAGGTGAAATTTTATTAATCAATGGCATAGAATCTTCAAGATCTGTGACTGAAGTTCGTGCATATAACACTCAGAATATAAAATCTGTAAAGCAGACTACACCTTTTGGTGGAACTAATGATTTTAAAGCAGATTCAATTTTAGAATCGTTCAGTTTTCCCGGTTCTGTATCCCAATTAGTAATCAGTCCTACTGGTACAGTAACTTCTCCCGGACGTACTTTTGTTGGAATTAATACCGATACTGTAATTAGATATCAACAAGCTGGTTTATCTACAGAAACTTATAATAGAGTATCTAGTGTTGCAGCAGATGCACTATCATTTGAGGTTTCCGGAATAGCAAGTGTTCTTGGAGTTTTTGAAGGTGGTTTGCCAAGTTCGGAAGTTCAAGTTAACGGATTCTTAGGAGCACCTATTGTAAGAGGATCTGGAACATTATTTGCACCCTTGCCGGAGAAGAATGCTTCAGCAGTTGATCTTTCCACTTCACAACTATTTTTAATCGACCAGTTAACGGGTAAAGATGTTGATAATTCAGACAATACACTAGAACTTAATACTAATAATATTACTGGTCTACCAGATGCTGGTTGGGTTAATTTTGATCAGGAAAGATATACAGTTGGTTATAATGGAGGTGGTATTGGCACTATCACTTCAGATTCATTTAACTTGACCGGAAATATTTTAACACTATCTGGATTAGATAGTTTACAGTCAAATAATGACACAGTTGTTAATGTAACTGTATCTAAGACAGGAATTCAAAGTAAAACAAAAAATTATTCTAGAAGTACTGTTTTATTTGTAAATAGATCAAAATTAAAAGAGTCTGGAAGCACTGCAGCAACTTCCAAAAATGACGGATTAACCTTTAATGAATATTATGGACTGAGAGTTCAAGATGAAGATATTTCTTTAAATTATCCCGATGTTTCAAAAGTACTTGCAGTTTATGAATCATTAAATGGCAGTGATCCATCTTTTGATATTATTGAATTCCCTATCATTTCAAATGTTGGGTCTAATGCAATAATTGGAGAAAATATTATAGGATCTTCAGGTAATGCTATTGCTAGAGTTGTAACTAATAATACTACTACCAATCCATCTTCTGGAAGTGCAAACAAATTAGGAATAGTTTACTTAAATGAAAATAAATTTTCACCTGGAGAGTCAGTAACTTTTGACGAATCTAAAATTAATACTCAGATAGATTCTATAACAAATGGAAATTATAGTAATATAACACAGTCATTTAAATTAAACAGAGGACAAAAAAATCAATATTATGATTATTCTAGAATTGTAAGAAACAAAAACACTAAAGAACCCTCAAGACGTTTAATGATAGTTTTCGATCATTATACTGTTCCTACAAATGATACTGGAGATGTATTCACAGTAGATAGTTATGATAGTGAAAGATTTTCGAAAGATATTCCAAATATTGGAGGTTCTATTAGAGCAACAGATACTTTAGATTTTAGACCTAGAGTATCAACTTTTGATCCTTCAGTAACAACTGATAGATCACCACTTGATTTTAATTCAAGAACACCATCATTCAATACATCCCCATTAAGACTTCTGGCACCTGAAGAAGGATCCATAGTTAGTCAAAGTTTTTATCTCCCTAGAATAGATAAAATTTACTTAGATATTCTTGGAAACTTTGTTGTAGATAAAGGAGTATCTTCAAAAAATCCAAAACCACCTACCAAAAAAGGTGAATTTTTGGAACTTGGAACTATAGAATATCCAGCATATCTTTATGATGCATCAGATGCGAATATTATTCTGACTGATAATAGAAGATATACAATGAGAGATATTGGTATTATTGAAGATAGAGTAGAAAATCTAGAAAGAGTAACAACTCTTTCTTTACTTGAAGTCAATACTCAAACCTTACAAATAAAAGACTCCGAAGGTTCTGATAGATTTAAGAGTGGTTTTTTTGTTGACGACTTCTCTGATAATTCCAGATTTGATACTTTTGAATCAACAACATTAGTTGATGAAGAATCAAGAACACTCAATTCTGATATTAGTAGCAATTCGTTAGAATCACTAATAGCAACATTAGATAATATCACTCCAGAGAATTTAGATTTAAGTGCAGATAAGTATTCGACTACACCCTTAGTTCTTTTAGATTCTAATATAGAAAAAACAGGTAACTCTTTAACACTTGCATATGATGAGATTGATTGGTTAGAGCAGTCATTTGCAACTAAAATCGAAAATGTAAATCCATTCAATATTGTTGTTTACAGTGGAACAGTTACATTAGATCCTGCAGTTGATAATTGGACTAGAACAATTCAATTACCTGATAGAACCATTGATCGTGGAATTACTAGAACAAATAATGTAAATTTAAATAATAATTTAAATTCTAGAGTCAGATCTAATGTTTTTGTTCGTGGAGGAAGTGGAAGAGAACTCAGAAGAACTACTGCAAGACAAGTAGGAAACTTCTCTTTCAGGGCCTCAAGCACTTCTAGAGGATCTTTTGACACTGTAGATACTAGTATTCGTAATGAAGTAGTTGGCACTAGCGATACATCGTTTATTAGATCTAGAAATGTAGAATTTAATGCATCTAACTTAAAACCAAATACAAGATATTATCAATTCTTGGATGGAAGAAGTGAAGTCGATGTAATTCCAAAACTCATAGAAATTGAAAATGCAACTGCATCATTTACAATTGGAGAAACTGTCATTGGAACTATAGGTGGTATTGAAAGAATTAGATTTAGAGTGTGTAGACCAGATCATAAGTCGGGACCGTTCTCAAATCCAAATTCAACATATAATCAAAATCCATATAATAAAACTCAAATTTTAGGCACAGTTTATAGTTCTACGTCAAATGTTCTTAATGTTGATATTGATGCACTTTCCAAAAGGGCACAAGGAAGATATTTTGGATATATTCAATCTGGTATGCAATTAGTTGGACAGACTAGTAATGCTATTGCTTCTGTAAAGAATATTAGATTAATTTCAGACAATTTTGGAGATCTTAATGGATCATTCTTTATCAGATCTCCACATGCAAATCCACAACCAAGTGTTAGATTACGTTCTGGAACAAAAACTTTTAAATTAACATCCAGTTCTACAAATGATAAAGGGTTACCAGGAAGTAATTCAATTTCTTTTGCGGAAACATCTTACACTGCAAACGGAACTGTTCTAAACTTCCAGGCAACAGTTGCAAGAGAAACTACAAGAACAAATATTTCAAATACAGTAAATCTCAATTTAAGGAGAAGTGTAAATGTCAATTATGCAGATCCTTTAGCACAAACATTTACTGTTGGTGGAAATATTCAAGTTAAATCTGATATTGATACTGATGACGATGTAAATGGAGTATTTTTGACATCTGTAGATGTATTTTTTGCCAAAATTGACAGTGGTAATGCACCAATTAGAGTGGAAGTAAGAGAAACACAGTTGGGAACACCAACACTTACAACTATTGGAAAACCAGTAACTCTTAGACCAAGAGGTAGTGTTAATGGTGCTGAAACACAACTTATTCAAACATCAGACACTGGAGAAATTGCTACAAATGTTAGATTCCCAGAACCAATTTTCTTGGCACCTGGTAGAGAGTATGCAATAGTTTTAATATCAGATCAAAGTGATGAATATGAGGTATGGACAGCTGTTATGGGAGATAAGACTGTTAATACACAGCAACTTCCAGATGTTGATCAGGTCATTTATACCAAACAGTTTGCTCTTGGATCTTTATTCAAATCTCAAAATGGATCTATCTGGTCAACTGATCAGAATCAAGACTTGAAATTTAAACTTTATAAAGCAGAGTTTACGCAAAGTTCTGGAACTGCATATTTCTATAACCCACCTTTAGATCAAAGCAATAATTATATTTCAGAATTGATTAATAATCCTATTACTGTTCTTCCAAAAACAGGAAAAATTGGAATTAATACAACAATTGAGTCTGATTTTATTGGCATTGTAACTGTTGGTAGAAAACTTTCCGGAGTTAATGGAAATGGAGGATCGGCAATCATTGTTGGACAGGGTAGTTCTGTTAGTGATGCTTCAACATTGACCGAATCAGGACAAAATTATCCAGCAAGTGCAACTAATGTAGTAGTAAATACATTCAATTATTCAGGAAAAGGTGATGGATTGAAACTTCTCATCACTACAAATTCTGATGGTGTAATTACTGGAGTAGCTCATTCCACATTCCATCCAGACTATGGTTCGGGATATCAAGTTGGAGATGTAGTTGGAATTCAAACCTCTTCTACATCAACAGGAACTGGTAGAGATGCAAGAATAACAATTGGTGCCATTACTGGTGTTGACACTTTACATTTAACCAATGTTCAGGGTGAATTTGGTGGTAGTGGCAGTGGAAAAGAATTTGCTGTAGGTGTTGCTTTAAGTTATTTCAGTGATTCTAGTACGATTGTTTCTGCTGCAGGAACTAATATTATATCTTCTAATGCAGATGGTGGAGTTTATTCTGGAGATTACCTAAGAGTCAATCATTTCAATCATGGAATGTATTCAACTACCAATAAGTTGGTAATTGATAATATAAAATCCGATGTCCCAGTAACAGTATTGTCATCAGAATTAACAGTTGGAGAAACTTCGTCTATCAATGTATCATCTTCATCTGATTTTGAAACATTTGAGGGAAGATCTGTAAGTGGTGCATATATTGGATATGTAAAAATTGGAAATGAAATTATTGGATATAATAATGCAAGTGGTGGGGTATTAACTATTTCTTCGAATGGTAGAGCAACTGACGGAACAATTGCGATTACACATCCTTTGAATAGTGTTGTTGAAAAATATGAGTTAGGTGGAGTTTCTTTAAGAAGAATTAATGGAATCAGTACATCAATATATTCTCCAATTGATATTGATAGTTATCATGTAAAAATTGATAAATCAACATCTAGAGGAAATAATAGAACAAGTGATGGATCCACTGCAAGTTCTCCAGAATTATCATTTAATGATGAAAAATTAGTTGGAGGAGATTCTGTTGTTGCCTCTGAAAACTTAGTATATAATTCAATAAATCCTTCATATGATATACTTACTCCAGGATCAACTACTTTTGCAACAGGAAAAATTAGAACTACGACTGCAACTAGTGTTGATGGAACAGAAGTTTCATTTAATGATAATGGATATGAAGATGTTCAGTTAAATTCATTAAATTCACTATCTTCCTTGAGATTAGTTGCATCAGAAATAAATCAAAATGAATACTTAACATCTCTACCAAGAAATAAATCACTTACTACTGCCATTACGTTTAATTCAAACGATCCAAATAATGCACTTTCCCCAATTCTTAATTTGGAGCAAGCAGGTTCTATACTCAATGTCAATAGATTGAATAAACCAACTGACAATTATTCCAATGATAATCGTGTAAATTCGATTGTTGACGATCCACATTCATCTGTATATTATTCAAATATTACAAATCTTCAAAATCCAGCATCCGGACTTAAAGTTATTATTGCTGCAGAAAGACCCGGAGATTCGGACTTTAGAGTTCTTTATACCACGATAAAAGCAGACTCTAGTGAAATTGAACAATCATATGAATTGTTCCCAGGATATGATAACCTTAAGCAAACAACTGAAGGTTTCCTGGTTGTAGATCCATCTAAAAATAGTGGATTGCCAGATAGAAAAGTTAGATCAAGTCTGGACGGTGAATTTTTAGAATATGAGTTTACAGTTGATAATTTAGATCTATTTAATGGATATGGAATTAAGATTGTAATTTCCAGTTCTAATCAAGCACAGGCTCCTCGTTTCACAGATCTTAGAATTATTGCATTAAGATGATAAAAGTAGAAGGACACTCCAATCTATATCGAGATGAAAATACTGGTGCTATCGTAAATTGCGATACCTCCGGATACAATCAATATGTAAATTCTATTACACAAAAAGATTTGCGTAAAAAAGAATTAGATGAAATGAAAAAAGATATTAATGAGATAAAATTTCTACTTAAGGAAATTTTGAATAAATAACTGTTTATAAATAGCTAGAGGTATAATAGCACTATAAAATAATGGCTGTATACGTGTCTAATATAGTGATTGAATCCGGTTTTGACTTTGATACATCTTTTCAATTGGAAGATACTAGAACTAATTCTCCTTTGATATTAACGGATGCAACATCGAGTGCACAGTTAAGAAAATATTATGGTTCATCTACAGCAGTATCTTTAGGATCTACAATAAGTAGCCCAGAATTAGGAATTATCTCAATTTCTCTAACTGCAACTCAATCCGTCGATTTAAAACCTGGAAGATATGTGTATGATGTGAAAATTTTCAATGCTGGTAGAGAATACAAAGCCGTAGAAGGCTCAGCACTAGTACGAGGGGGAGTAACCAGGTAATGCCCAATATTAACGATAGGATTGGTTCTCAGAATGTAATCCGTGTATTATCTAATGCTTCTGCACCACCGACGCGATTAGTTAATTTAACTGACGTAGATTCTACAAGAAAGACTGAAGATGGAATGATCCTCGTATGGGATCTATCCACAGAAACTTTCTTCATGACGGATATAATTGATTCTGCGGGTTTGACTGTCACTGGTATTGTGACATTTTCAAATACTACCGGATCAACTTCAACTACATCAGGTGCATTAGTTGTTAACGGTGGTGTAGGAATTGCAAAAGAAGTTTATATTGGTAATACTCTTTCAGTTTCTGGTATTTCCACATTTGGTTCTGATTTAGATATTAATGCAGCAGTTGATATTTTAAATGGACTGAAAGTAGGTGGAAATTTTGAATCTATTGGTATTACAACTTTAGCATCTTCAGGTGGAATTACAACCACTGGAGGGGATTTAAATGTTGCTGGTAATGCAAACATAATCGGCATTGCTACCTTTACTAATGATATTGATGCTAATGGTTCTTTAGATGTAGACGGTCACACAGAATTAGATAATGTAAACGCATCAGGTATATCCAGTGCTGCGGCATTTGCTAACTTTAATTATCTGCAGGCACCATTTGGTAGCACAGTTAGTTTTACCGTAACTGTTGGAAGTAAGGATTCCACTCACAGATATCAAGGACAAGGAAGTGGAAATGCATATCTAATCAACGATGTACAGGCACCATTCTTAACTCTCACTCCAGGTAGAACTTATAGATTTGTACATGATAATACTGGTTCTCATCCTCTCAAGTTCTATCTTGAAGCAGATAAGACCACAGAATATACATCAGGTGTAAGTTTCCAGGATACTTATACTGAGATAACAATATCTGATGAGACTCCAACAGTTCTTCATTATCAATGCACTGCTCATGGTTACATGGGTAATGCTATTCAAACAAACTCAAATGTTGTTAATACAAATTATGATGCAATTCTTCGTGGTGGTTTAGATGTAGACGGTCATACCGAACTTGATAACTTAAATGTAAGTGGTGTCTCTACATTCACTGGTGCTATTGATGCCAATGGATCTTTAGATGTAGATGGACATACCGAGTTAGATGACGTAAATGTTTCTGGTTTATCAACTTTCACAGGACTTATTGATGCTAATGGTGGATTGGATGTAAATGGTCATAGTGAACTTGATAATCTAAATGTATCTGGTGTATCAACCTTTGTTGGAGTAGGAACCTTTAGTAATGATCTTTATGTTGGTGGTGATTTATATGTTGCTGATGATTTAGTTTTTGACGAATTTACTGCACGTAATGGAAATATAACTGGTGTTGCCACTGTAGGAACATTATTAGATGTTAATGGCAATCTAGATGTAGACGGTCATACCGAATTAGATAATCTCAGAGTATCTGGTATATCTACATTTGTTGGAAATGCATCTTTTGCAAATAATGTTTCCATTGCAGGAACATTAACATACGAAGATGTAACAAACGTTGATGCTATTGGACTGATCACTGCTAGAAGTGGTCTTGAAGCAGGATTTCCTGGTGCAGCATCTACATTAACTGCTGGTGGAGACTTAACACTGTCTAGAGATTTGCACGTTGCTGGATTATCAACATTTGTTGGTATTGCAACGTTTTCTAATGATGCATTTGTTGCAGGAACACTCACTGCAGGACTTATTGATGGAGGTTTATTCTGATGGCAAAACCAACTACTAGAGAACAATTAAAAGAATATTGTTTGAGACAATTAGGAGCACCTGTTCTTGAGATTAATGTTGCAGACGAACAGATTGACGACTTACTTGACGATACCATTCAATATTTTAATGAAAGACATTTTGATGGTGTAGAAAAAACATATTTAAAGTATCAAATTAGTCAAGATGATATTAATCGTGGAAGAGGTGGATCTACATCTGCTGGTATAACAACCACTGGTGTTGGAATTGTTACTACTACAGGAACATCAACTAATATAGCAGGTTTTGGAACAGTTACCTCAAATTTTTATGAGACATCAAACTTTATTCAAGTTCCAGATTCTGTAATTGGTATAGAAAAAATATTTAAATTTGATACAAGTTCTATATCCGGAGGAATGTTTAGTATTAAGTATCAATTATTTTTAAATGATTTATATTTCTTTAATTCGGTAGATCTCTTACAATATTCAATGACCAAGAGATACTTGGAAGATATAGATTTTCTCTTAACAACCGATAAGCAAGTTAGATTTAATCAGAGACAAAATAGATTATATCTCGATATTGATTGGAATGCACAGGAAGTAAATAACTTTTTAGTGATTGAATGTTATAGAGCAATGGATCCAGAAAATTTCTCAAAAGTATATAATGATAGTTTTGTAAAAAGATATCTTACTGCGGCAATAAAAAAACAGTGGGGACAAAATTTAATTAAATTTCAAGGAGTAAAACTTCCCGGTGGAGTTGAATTAAATGGTAGAGCAATTTATGAAGATGGTCAGAGAGAATTGGATGAAATAAAAGAGAAGATGTCTTCTTATTATGAACTTCCACCCATGGATATGATCGGTTAATAGTTATGTCATTAAATCCATTTTTTCTTCAAGGATCCCCAAACGAACAGTTTCTTGTTCAGGATTTAATTAATGAGCAGTTAAAAATTTATGGTGTAGAAATTTATTATCTACCAAGAAAAATTTTTAAAACTGATGATATTATTAGAGAGATTCAATCATCAAAATTTGATGATGTTTTTATGCTTGAGGCATATATCAATAATTATGACGGGTATGCTCCTGATAGTGATATCATGACTAAGTTTGGTCTTAGATTAAAAAATGAAATAAGTTTAACAATATCTAAAGAGAGATATGAAGAATTCATTGCACCATTTTTGGAAGGTATTTCATCAGGAATTAGAGAAGGAAGAATTACTGATTATGATTTTGCAGACTTAATTACAAGACCAAAAGAAGGAGACTTAATTTATTTCCCTCTTGGAGAAAGATTATTTGAAATTAAAAGAGTGGAAGTTGAAAAACCATTCTATCAATTGGGATCAAACTACATATATGAATTGAGTTGTGAACTTTATGAATATGAAAATGAACTTGTCGATACAAGTATTGAAGAAGTTGATAACACTGTAGAAGACGAAGGATATATTACATCTTTAACATTAGTTGGTTCTGCAGTGACTGCTACCGCAACAGCATCTATCGCAACTGGTGCTATTAATGAAATATTTTTAAATAACGATGGTAGTGGGTATACTTCAGCACCTACAATTACTTTCTCAGATCCACCAAATATTGCTGGAGGAGATATTGCTGCTACAGCAGTTGCCATTACAACTAGTAGAGCAAATGTTCGATCAATTTTAAGAATTGAAATAACAAATGGTGGATCTGGATATACAACTCCACCAACAATTTTGATAAGTGGTGGAGGTGGAACAGGAGCAGCTGCTACATGTTCAATAGGTACTACTAGTGTCAATACATTGACATTAACCAATTCTGGAAATGGATATGCAACTGTGCCTACTATTACATTCCTTAGACCTGATAATTTAGGTGCAACCGCAACTGCAACAGTTGGTGCTGGTGGAACTATATCAGCATTATTAACTAATCCTGGTGTTGGATATACTGCTAACCCACCTGTAACAATAGATGGTCCACCAACAAGAACTGGTGTTATCGACACAATATCAATTGACAGTACCGGTGATGGTTATTCCGTTGGTCAGTATCAGTTAGAACCATTCTCGACTGTTGCTGAAAACGATCCCGGAAATTCTGCACTTATTAATGTAACTGCGGTTGATGGGTCGAATCGAATATCTGCAGTGTCAGTTGAATATGGAGGTGCTGATTATACAGGTGGGGGAGGTCACAGATATCATTTAGTTGGAATTATAACAGCAACAACAATCGCTAATAATTTAGTGGGAGCAACAGGACTTACCACAGTAACGACTGTATCTAGTGGGGGCAATGATGATGGATTTTTTGAGGTAGATATACCATTTAATATTAATTATCACGGACAAACATATACTAAAGTTTATGTTGGAACAAACAACTATTTGACCTTTGGTTCTGGTAGCGCTTCACTTAATAATTTCAGTAAAACAAGTCCAACACTGCATAAAATTATGATGCAGGCTGGTGATAATTCAGTTCAAAGAATATTCCATGGTGCAGTAGGAACTACACCAAATAGAACCTTCATAGTTCGTTCAGAGGGAACCAATAATACTAGTGGCATATTAGGTTCTCCAAATATGGTTTATGAAGCCACTTTCTACGAAGCAATCCCAGGTCAGATTGATATTCAAATTGGAACTATGGCAAGAACTGATGGATTCAGTGGTGCATATAGTAGAAGATCTTTACGTGATATGGGTAATCTTGATACACCAAATAGTGGAACTCGTTTGACAAGTAGTGTTGGTGGAGATGATTCAGGAAATATAGACATTGAAACTGTAACTACAGGTATTGGTACAACAGCAGTTGCTACTGCAATAATTGGTGCTGGAGGTACAATATCCGCATTAACGATTACAAATCCCGGATCTGGATATACTGTAGCACCAACAATTGAAATATCTAATGATGATGAATTTGGTAGCATAGGAGTAGGTGCTTCTGCTATTGCATTGATTACTGCTGATAAAAAAATTGGTGAATTAAGAATTCTTAAAGGTGGAACAGAATTTACTCAAACACCAGGAATTCAATTTAGTGGATTTGCAACTGTTGGTGTTGGGACGTTTATTTACAATGAAATAGTAACTGGTCAGAGTTCAGGAACAACTGGAAGAGTTAGAGACTTTAGAACAGATATATCAGCAATCCCAGGTGTTGCCCCTGTTACTAATCTCAGAGTTTCACTAAATACTGGTAAGTTTAATAAAGGTGAAATAGTGGTGGGTTCAATATCATCAGCTAGATATGTTGTAGAAGACTACAGTACAGATAGTTATGATAATCCATATGATGTTAATGAAGAAATAGAAACAGAAGCAGACGATATATTAGACTTTACAGAATCAAATCCATTTGGTAGTTATTAATGTTAGGAACATACTTTTATCACGAAATTATAAGAAAAACTATTATTAGTTTTGGAACTTTATTTAATGATATTTCTATCAGACACACAAAAAGTGATGGTAGTATTTTAGACGAAACAAAAGTTGGTCTTTCTTATGGACCAATGCAAAAGTTTTTGACAAAAATTCAAGAGCAGGAACAACTCACAAAATCTATTGCAATCACTCTTCCAAGAATGTCATTTGAGATGACTAGAATTTCATATGATGCAACTAGAAAAACTGGGGTAACTCAAACTTTCAAAGCTGTTGATAATACTGACAACAAAATGAAAAAAGTTTTTATGCCAGTTCCTTATAATATTGAATTTGAACTTAATATTTTTAGCAAATTAAATGATGATGCTCTTCAAATTATTGAGCAGATACTTCCATTTTTTCAACCATCATTTAACTTAACAGTAGATTTGATTAACTCTATTGGAGAAAAAAGAGATATTCCTATCATACTTGATAGTATTGATTTCCAAGATGATTATGAGGGTTCATTTCAAACAAGAAGGGCACTCATTTATACACTGAGATTTAGTGCAAAAACTTATCTGTTTGGTCCGATTGCAGAATCCTCTGATGGACTTATCAGAAAAGTTCAAGCAGATATTTCTTCGGGTACAGATACAACTGTTGCAAAACGTGAAATGAGATATGTTGCTTCTGTCGATCCAATAACTGCAGATCCAAGTGATGATTTCGGATTTACTGAAGAATGGACTTTTTTACCGAACTCTAAAGATTTTAGTCCCACTAGACAAGAGGATATTTGATTATTATGGATAATAATTATGATTCTATTGATGAGGCTCTCAATATCGAAAGTGATATTGTAGAAACAAAACCGGTTAAAAAACCAGAGATTGTAAAATCCAAAGATGATGATATAGAAAGAGATTATACATATAGTCGTGCGAACCTTTATTCCCTCATAGAGAAGGGTCAGGAAGCAATTAATGGTATTATGGAGGTAGCAGGTGAAGGAGGTAGTCCAAGAGCATATGAGGTCGCAGGGCAGTTGATTAAGAGTGTTGCTGATACTACGGATAAATTGATTGATTTGCAAAAGAAACTTAAAGATGTTGAAGATGAGTCTAAAAAGACCACAAACAATGTAACTAATAATGCTGTTTTTGTAGGTTCTACTTCGGAACTTCAAAAAATGCTAAAGCAAGGTTTTCTAAATAATAAAGAGTAATTTACTTTTTTATTGATGAAAAAGTGTAAGAAGGGATATTATTACTGTTACACTGATGAAGTGTGTAAACCCATTCCGCAGGGGTTGAAGACTACTGCTAGATTTTCTGGTGGTGAAAAAGAACCAGAAGAAACTGGTATTGGTAAACCTACAAACGGTAACGGAAATGGTAATGGTAATGGCAATGGTTCTGGGAATGGTGGCAATGGGAATGGGGGTGGCAATGGTGGATCCAACGGAGGTAACGGTGGAGGAGGAATGAGTGAGGGAACTCTTCGCAAATGGTTCAAGGGTTCTAAATCAAAAGATGGAAAAGGTGGAT
>Ga0098038_1000110_pt1 | contig 34056 bp, 37 predicted proteins | sample 5B_taG_FD_75051 | JGI IMG/M metagenome (GOLD analysis project Ga0098038, IMG submission 75051) | Marine viral communities from the Subarctic Pacific Ocean - 5B_ETSP_OMZ_AT15132_CsCl metaG | ecosystem: Environmental > Aquatic > Marine > Oceanic | place: Pacific Ocean | collected 2015-01-08 | reverse complement strand
AATGCAACAAGTATACGAAACCGTAGTGACAAAAAATAAAGAAAACAAAGTCAAGGAATTTATAATGCCAAGCAGTTTCATGTCTATCTTATCTGAACCTAAATGCTATGATTATTTAAAAAATAATAATTGTCTGAAAGCAAAACAAAAAGCAAAGGCAAGTTTCATGTATGATGTTAAACAGCATAGAATTGTATTTCTAATAAAAAACAAAGAAAAGGTTTTAGGTGCAGTCGGTAGAGCCTTGACTTCAAAAGTATATCCTAAATGGTATATGTATGGTGGCAAGACTTATCCTTTCGTTTGTGGCGATAGCGACACAGCAATCCTGGTAGAAGATTGTGCAAGTGCGTGTGCCGTATCTGGTATTTACACAGGAGTTGCATTGATGGGTACAAGTTTACCAGAAAGCTACATACCGATAATAAAAGAAAAGTTCAAGAAAGTTATCGTGGCATTGGACCGGGACGCAACAACCAAGTCATTTGACATAAGTGAGAAACTAAAGTATTATATACCTACAGAAGTTAGAATATTAAATGAAGATCTTAAGTATTTTGACGAACAAAAAATTATGGAGGTATTACGATGAATATATTTTTTCTAGATAAAAGTCCACAAAAAGCTGCACAGTATTTATGCGATAAGCATGTGCCTAAAATGTTATTAGAATCGTCACAGATGCTGTCTACTGCAGTCCAAAGACACTTAGGTATTATCGAAGATCTATACAAACCTGCCTATCCTAAACATCCTATGACTATTTGGGTTGGCGAAAGTCAAGGAAACTTTAATTGGGCATTGAGAAATGCCTTATTTATCAACAAAGAATACGAAAAAAGATTTCACAAAAAACATAAATCAATGCGTGTAATTAATTATATTATGTATTGGGCATTTCATTATGATATACCTGGGGGTTCAATGAAAGCACCTCCTCAATGCATGCCTGACGAATACAAAGCAAACGATTATGTTGTTGCGTATAGAAAATATTATATGGCAGATAAATCTTACTTTGCTAAATGGTCTAAAGGTACAGGCTCACCTTATTGGTGGAAACATGATTGGTTGAAAAATGCTTAGACCTTTCTTGACAGACGAAAGCACACATGTTATGACTAACTATATTTATGCTTATTTAAAAGATAAGCCGAAAACAAAGAAAAACATCCGTGATGCACTATTGCTAGCACAAACTTCAATAGTCAATCATGTGAGAAAGGGTACAATTGATAAAAAGTAAAGATAAAAAATGGTCAGAAGATCATTTGATAATAGAAGTAGAAGGTCTTAGTAAAAAACAGAAAGACGAACTAAGAGATAAGATTATGGAAAAGGTAAGTAAAAAATTTGGAAAGGTAAAGAATGACAAAAAGTAAAGTCAATGTTCTATCACTGTTTGATGGAATGTCTTGTGGTCAGATAGCCTTAAAAAATTTAGGCATCGAAGTAGGAAAGTATTATGCATCTGAGATAGACAAGTATGCTATGCAGATAGCAAAGAAAAACTTTCCTGATATAGTTCATGTAGGTGATGTCACTAAGCTAGATGCAACAAACCTGGATATAGATCTATTGATTGGAGGATCTCCTTGTCAAGGATTTTCTTTTGCAGGCAAGCAGCTAAAGTTTGACGATCCAAGAAGTAAATTATTTTTTGAGTTTGTTAGAATAAAAGAAGAAACAAAGCCAAGATGGTTCTTGTTAGAAAATGTAAAGATGAAACAAGATGCTCAAGATATTATATCTAAATATATGGGAGTAAAACCAATAGAGATAAATTCAAGTCTATTGTCTGCACAAAGTAGAAGAAGATTATATTGGACTAATATACCTTTTGATAAAGATATCGAAGACAAAGGGATACTACTCAAAGATATTTTAGATACAGAAACAGATGAAGCTGCAGTTCCTATCAACGAAAGAAACGCCAGGCATTTCAGAAGAACAGATCAAAAAGGTTTATGTATGACTGCTACAATGTACAAAGGTGCGGGTAATAATGGATGTACCCTGGTGGGTATGGCATCAGATATAAATGGACACGATATTCTAAAAAGAATATACAGCCCTGAGGGTAAGTCACCTACATTAAATAGTATGGGTGGAGGTAATCGTGAACCAAAAGTTGACATAAGTACAGAACATGATATAACTAAAGATAGATGGAGAAAGCTAACAGTCACAGAATGCGAAAGATTACAAACTGTTCCTGTTGGTTATACAGATGGTGTATCAAATACGCAAAGATACAAGATGCTAGGCAATGGGTGGACAGTAGATGTTATTTCACATATATTCAAAGGTATGACTATATGAATATGGCATTCAAGTCTTGGGTGATGGATGAACAAATGAAGGAGGAAGAGGAGCAACTAATGAAAGAAGAAGCCGAAAGCAAAGATAAAGCAAAGAAAGCAAAGAAAAAGTGCCTCACTTGTAATAGTCCTTTCGAAAGCAAAGGAAAGTTCAATAGGGTTTGCAATGATTGCAAAAGAACAGAATATTGGGGCACAGGAAATGACTACAGGGTGATTGTATAATGATAGAAAAAGAACTAATAAAATTGCTACTTAAAAAAGATTTTTATACAAAAAACAAAGCAAAGTTATCTAAAGAATTATTTACTAATGGCACAGGCGATTTATATAATACTATTGCTAGGGCACATAATGATTCTGATAATGATTTAAGTTTAAATGAAGTATCTACACTATATACGGATGTAGATAATCCAGCTCTTACTAGAGTTGCAAAACAAAATTTTCAATCTTTGATTGAGGATATCCAAGATGCATCTTTACCGAATGAAAAGATAGCTAACAACATATTAGAGTCGCTACATAAGCGAAGACAAGCAAATAGAATTGCAGTGTTAGCTACTGAAATCTATAATGGTAAAGATGCAGATTTTTCTGAGATAAAAAAATGTTTAGAAACTTCTATAGATGATGTAGGAGATGACTATGAATATATTACCTCTGATGTGGGCGAGTTAGTTGAACAATTGAAGGACAACACAAGATTTAAATTTAACCTGAAACCTCTGCAAGAACGGGTGCATGGCGTAGGTGATGGTAATCTTGTGATTATTTTTGCTCGCCCCGAAAGTGGGAAGACTGCTTTTTGGGTCAATCTCATTGCAGGAGAAAATGGTTTTGCATCACAAGGTGCAAAAGTCTGTGCTTTAATAAATGAAGAACCTGCCGTTAGAACACAGATGAGGTTAATCAATGCACATACAGGTATGACATTTGATGAAATCAAACAAGACACTGCCCTGGCAAATAAGCGATGGGCAGAAGTCAAAAAAAATGTCAAGATACTTGATACTGTGGATTGGGATTTAGCTAAAGTAGATGAGTTAGTAGCGAAAGAAAAGCCTGATATAATAGTAATAGACCAGCTAGATAAAGTTGGAGTTGCAGGAAACTTTGCTCGTACTGACGAAAAACTTAGGGCTATATATACAGGTGCTAGGGAGATTGCAAAAAGAAATAGTTGTTGTGTTATAGCAATCTCTCAGGCATCTGCAGACGCACAAGGTAAGCTTGACATAACATTTGATATGATGGAGAATAGTAGAACAGGTAAAGCTGCAGAAGCAGATATCATTATTGGTGTTGGCTATAGAGATAAGGTAGATATGGATAAGAACTTACGAGGATTAAATATAACTAAGAATAAAATCACAGGTTGGCACGGCATGATACCTTGTATGATTGTACCAGAATTGTCGAGGTATGAAGAGTGATTGATAAAGTAAAAGATATAATTATAGAAGAAACCAGGGCACAGATTGCGTGTATGCTAAATGAGTTGTGGCATAGCAGACTACCTAAACTTCATTGGTCTAATATCGTTAGACCTGGTAGGTATGCTTGCTATGTTATTAAATACAAACAGGCAATAGTAGGTGTAGGGATTTGGTCTAGAGCAGTAGCAGGAAATAGATTTAAAGATGAGAGCGAGATCTTAGAGTTGAGGCGATTGGCGATATCAGATGTGTGCCCTAAAAATACAGCTACCTACGTTATAGCACAGATGACGAAGAGTATAAAAGTAAAATTTCCAAAGATAAAAAGATTAATATCTTATCAAGATACTGAAGTACATACAGGTACGATATATAAAGCCAGCAATTGGACCCCTGTATCTGATGTGCGGTTATTAGATTGGAATCACTCTAAAAGAAAAAGAAATGCATTACAGTCTACAGCACCAAAAGTAAGATGGGAATACAACATATGATAACAACATTTGATGTAGAGACTAGCTTTCAAGTTACAGAAGAAGGTAAACTAGATCCTTCATCTAAGAATCCTAATAACTTTTTAATATCTATGGGATTGAATGATGAGTACATATTTTTTAAACATAGGGATTATCATGGCACACCTGACAGAAAAGCAGTACAAGATATATTAGATAAAACTACTTTGTTAGTAGGCCACAATATTAAGTTTGATTTAATTTGGTTATGGGAGTCTGGGTTTACCTATACAGGCAGAGTGTATGACACAATGGTGGGTGAGTATCTTTTAAACAGAGGCTTGAAGACAAGTTTAAAATTAAAAGATTGTTGTATGAGAAGAAGCGTCACACAAAAATCAGATTTGATGGATGGGTTTATAAAAAACAAAACTTCATTTGAAAATGTACCTATCAAAATGCTAGAAGAGTATGGCAGGTTTGATATCAAATCTACACGATCTTTATTTGATGCACAGATTAAACAATTTAAAATACCAAGAAATAAACAGCTAATTAAAACTGTAAAGATGATGTGTGAGTTTTTAGTTGTCTTAGCAAAAATGGAAAACAATGGTATTTTTATTGATAATCAAGCACTTTTGCAGGTTGAAAAAGACTTTCAAGAAGAGCATGATAAGTTAAGAGTAGAGTTAGATGAGATAATCTATGAGAAGATGGGAGATACTTCTATCAATCCCTCTAGTCCAGAACAATTATCTTGGTTGATCTATGGTGCTAAAGTCACAGACAAAAAGAAATGGTCAGTGCAATTTAATTTAGGTATAGATAAGATTACAAAGAAACCAAAGAAAAGATTCCCATACTCTAAATTAGAATTAAAAAAGATATGCCAAATGTTTTTATGCCCAATATATAAAACAAAGGCAGAGCAGTGCAGCTCTTGTAATGGCAAAGGTCATGTACAAAAAATCAAAGTAAATGGAGAGCCTTTTAAAAATTTGAGTAAGTGTGCTGATTGTTCTGCAAAAGGTTTTGTTTACATAAATACAAAAGAGAGAGCAGGATTTGGTGTCACTGCGGATTCTTATACAGATGCTGCAGAGGGTGGTTTTAAAACTGATAAGGGTACATTGCTAAAGATAGGTGCTAAAGGAGATCAAGAGTTAAGAAACTTTGTAGAAAAAATATCCAGGTATAATGCATTAGATACTTATTTAAAAACTTTTGTTGAAGGTATTAAGAAACATAAAACAGAAGTTAATTACTTGTATCCAAACTTTATGCAATGCATTACTACAACAGGTAGACTATCTAGTCGTGATCCTAACTTCCAAAATCAACCAAGAGGTGGTACATTCCCTATAAGAAAAGTTATAAGATCAAGATTTGAGAATGGTAAAATTATGGAAATAGACTTTGCACAATTAGAATTTAGGGTTGCTGTCTTTCTATCTAAAGATAGACAGGGGCTACAGGATATATTAGATGGTGTTGATGTTCACCAATTTACTGCTGATACTATTGGATGTGATAGACAAAATGCAAAGGCACATACATTTAAACCTTTGTATGGTGGTATGTCTGGTACTGAAGAAGAGAAGAGGTACTACACAGCATTCTTAAAAAAATATCCTGATATAAAAGTTTGGCATGATAAGCTGCAAGATCAAGCAATACGGCATAAAGTCGTGACGCTACCTTCAGGTAGACAATATGCTTTTCCAAATGCAGAACGCATGCCATGGGGTGGCTCAAGCTTTTCAACACAGATAAAAAACTATCCTGTGCAGGGCTTCGCCACTGCTGACATTGTTCCTTTAGCGTGTATCCTTTCTCAAAAATTGCTAGAGGACAATGGCACAAAGAGCATCTTAATCAATACTGTACATGACTCCATAGTAGCTGATGTCTTTCCTGGTGAGGAAAGAGTAGTAGCTGATTGTTTAAAAAATGGTTGTCTTGGTGTTGTTGATAAAATGAGAGAAATGTATGGTGTTGATTTTGATGTTCCACTAGACGTAGAAATAAAGGCAGGATCTAATTGGTTAGATACGTCTGTTTTTGTTTGACAAATTTAATATATATAGTAATATATTATTATAAATAAGCACAGGAGGTGCAGAATGAGTAACGAAGTACAAGCGTTTCATAATCTAAGTACAGAAGAGATTATGAAATTAACAGGGCAAGATGATGGATCTCAAATGGGTTCCGGGACTCTTCCTAGATTGACTATAAATAGAGCTGCAGAGGATGATGATGGTAATGCTTTAAGAGCAGGGGTCTACACTATTTATGACCCTGAATCAGAAGACAAGGTGTATGGTTTGAAAGATAAGCCTGCACAGTTCAGGCCTTTTATTAATGCATACCAATATATGGAGTATGATGCTGCTGATAATAAATATGCATCAACATCAGTAATCTTCAAGTCCTGGAAAGACGAACCTATAGATACCAAAGGTGGAGTTAGATGTGGTAAAGTTATTGGTAAAGATAAAGAGCAATTAACTGATGCTGAGATAGACGCACAAAAAAATATCAAGTGTTATAGACTTGTCTATGGTTTGCTAAGTATGGAATGTACAAAAGCAAATGGCGATGCCACAGCAGTTAAAGAGATGCCTGTTCTATGGAGAGTGACAGGTATGAATTTTAAACCTATAGGCGAAACATTAAAAGGTTTAAAAGGTAGGAATAGCTTGATGTTTAATCATGTATTAAATCTTTCTAGTAAAAGAAAAAAGAATGGCGATAATATATTCTACATAGCTTCTATAAGTGTTGATGATAAGCAGGTAGAGTTTTCTAAAAAAGATTTAGAGCACATGGATATGTTTAATGATCTTATAAATGAAGAAAACTTAAAAGTATCAGAGCAATGGAAGCAGGCTAATGCTACTACTAAAAGTGATGCAGATGCTGCAAAAATAGTAGAGGTAGTTACAGAAGATTCTCCTGAGGAGTTCTTAGCCACTTAATGTCTTCTATCTTAAATAGAGTACAAATGCTTCTCACAGAGGCTAATAAAGCCTCTGTGGACATATCTAGCCAAATTGTCAATGAATTTGGCGAGGCATGTAAAGAAGCTTTTAAAAAACAATTTACAGATATTAGAGATAATAAATTTAGGATAAGAATGTCTAGCATTGGCAGACCTTTATGCCAATTACAGATGGAAAAATCTAACGCAGAGGCCGAGCCTATGCCTTATAATTTTAAAATGAGAAACTTATTTGGAGATCTTATAGAAGCGTCTGCTGTTGCAATAATGAAAGCTGCAGGTATACGCATAGAGGATTTACAAAAAGAAGTCAAATTAAAATTAGGAAAAAATAATATTAAGGGAACTTATGATGTTAAGATACAGAATAAAATTTGGGATATAAAAAGTGCATCGCCCTGGGCATTTGATAATAAGTTTAGTGAGGAGGGAGGCTTTGATGCCATTTTAAAACAAGATACTTTTGGATATGTATCTCAAGGATATCTCTACGCAAAAGCAGAAGATACAGATTTTGGTGGATGGATAGCTATCAATAAGTCTACAGGAGAATGGGCTGTTGCCGAGACTCCCTTATCTGATAAGCAATATTCTAAGGATGCTATAGAACTAGCACAAAAAAATATAGAAGCTTTAGAATCAGACGCACCATTTAAAAGACTGTTTGAAGATCAAGAAGAAACTTTTAATAGAAAGACTACAGGTAATAGAACTCTAGGATTAGAGTGTAGATTTTGTGCATACAAGAAACCTTGTTGGGGTGCTGAGCTGCAATACTTACCACAACAACAATCAAAAGCACTAAATCCTAAATGGGTTTGGTACACTAAGGTAAACAATCCTAGGGAGGAAAATGAAAACCAGGAGTAGAAAAGCAAAAGGTAGAAGGCTACAAAATTGGGTAAAAGAAAAATTACTTGAGTCTTTTCCTGGATTAACGGAAGATGATGTGGCAGGTGCTGTTATGGGAGAGTCTGGTGTTGATATAAAATTATCTACAAAGGCAAAAGAACTTATACCTTATTGTATTGAATGTAAGAATAAAGAAACTCTTAAAGGTATCTATGATATTATGTCTCAAGCAAATAGTCACAGAAAAAAAGATGAGACTGCAATAGCAGTTATAAAGATGAATCAGCATGAGCCTTTAGTTGTAGTTGATGCAGAGCATTTTATCTATTTAATAAAGGAGAAACATGACTGATACTATAAGAAAGCCTATTTTTATTTCGATTAACCCCACAGATGAGGGTTATGAATGCAACGTACTGCCACCTACTGATATGCCTAAAGTAGAAAATTTTGCAGTGGCATTAACTATGGCATATGGTATGGTTAAAGCAACCATAGACGATCCTAATTTAATATTTGAATACGGCATTGATGCTATGCATGAACAAAAAGATACGCATAATATTAGCTTTGATGAAATACTAAAACGTAGGAAGGAGAGATTAAACTAATGACTACGCATTTAATAATACCAGACCCCCATGTAAAAATGGGCATAAGTAATGATAGGTTTATTTGGGCAGCTAAGTTTGCTAATGAAGTAAAACCTGATGTTATAATATGCTTGGGAGATTGGGTAAATATGGATTCTCTGTCACACTTTGATAGGGGAAAGAAAGCTTTCGAGGGGAGAAGATATAGTAGGGAGATAGATCATGCAGAAGAAGCACTGCATAATTTTAACAAGCATTTAAAAATTAAAAAATGTAAAAAGATAATGTTGGAGGGTAACCATGAATATAGAATAACTAAATTTGTAGAAGATAATCCTGAGTTAGATGGTAAAGTAAGTGTTAGTGATATACCTTTTGAAGAATATGGATGGGAGGTCCATGAATATGAAAAGATAATAGAGGTAGATGGCATATTATATTGCCATAATATAGCGAGTGGTGTGATGGGTAAACCTATTAGCGGAGATTATGTAGCTTCTAACTTATTGAAAAAGAACTTTCAATCAGCTACTGTAGGACATTCTCATTTATTTGATTATGCAATCAGATCTATGCATAATGGCAGAAAGATTATGGGATTGAATGCAGGATGCTATCTACACCATAGAGAGCCTTTTGCTAAAGCTTCACAACGATTGTGGTGGAGTGGGCTAATAGTAAAAAGAAACGTAGACAAAGGCGAATACGATTTAGAAACAATAAATATTAAGGAGTTAAAAAAGAAATATGAAAAACGCAAATGAGTTGCTGAATATAGCTGATGAACTTATATCAGGAGATAGGGCAAAAGAATATGGGGATAAAGAGGTTATGCATAATAATATAGCCAGGCTTTGGTCTGCATTTTTAAATGTGAATATCACAGGACATGATGTTGCTTTGATGATGACCTTACTTAAGATGGCCAGAACAAAGGCAGGTAAGGTAACTGAAGATACTTATATAGATATGGCAGCTTATAGTGCTATAGCCGGGGAGTTAAAACAAACACAATGACTAGCTATGTAATAAGACCTAAATATGTAGTTGTTGAGGCAACTGAATATAAAACTTTAGAGAAGGTAGACCATGATGTTATAGGGCATTTCGATGACATTGAAACGGCACAAAGATTAGTTGCTATTAGGGCTGAGGCAGATCAACTTCAGGGATTTTCATATAAAAGATATATGGTATATGCCATACAGGAGGAAAATGGACAATAATTATTTAATAACTCAAGAGCAGATAAACAGTATATTAAAATACATGTTTACAAGACCTTATGCAGAAGTAGTGCAGGCAATAGCTTTACTCACTAAGCTACCTAAACTAGATCCAAAGATAAAACCTGAGTTTGTGCAGGAAGGCGATAAGAAAAAATAATGAAAGACACTGCTGTCTTATTTAAAACCACAGTCCTTATAACTGATAAAGGGGCTGTGGTAGTTGACCATGAGTCTTTGCCTAGTAAAGAAGTTACTAAAAAATTAGGTAAGGGTTATTATCCTAGTATGATAAATGCTATAGTGAGTCACTGTAAGTCCCGGACTCACTCCTTTGATGAAGAACTTACAAGTTTAGTAAACGCACTTTAAACTGCAGTCATTAAACCTGTACCAGTATTCTCTTCTACAGCTGCAGGGGGTCTGTATACTTGATTCATTTTCATAGCATCTGAAGTGGGTGTCGGTGCTTCAGGTGCGATGAACTCTTGCTGCTCTTGTGACTGAGAGTCTTGTACTTCTTTTGGCGTAGGGGGTGTTTTAACTTCTGCCATTAATCCTTCTGTAGCTTTTGTATTTGTGTTTACAGGGTTTTTAACTGCTGACATATCAGCAAATGTATTCACTAAATCATTAAAATTAATATCTCTCATAGCATCTAATAAATTTTTTACAATGGAAGTATTTGTAACATTACCTTGCATATTAGTTTCAGGTTGCTCTCTTACTATCTGAGACATCAAAGGTTGTTTTAGATTTTCTATTGGTTGTGTTGCCATATTTTACTCCTAACATTCTAAGAAGCCCTTCCCTATCTTGTTTACGAGATGCAGGTTTAGGCTTCTTAGATTTCTTTTTCATTTTTTTTTCGTATATTCATAGAAAGGCATAGCCTTATTGAATTTTTCATAATCAGGTTTGTTTAAACCTAATAGATTAAAACCTTTATCTAGTAATGATTTTTTCTTAGGTTCTACTTTTATATTTTTATCTCCTAATAATTTTGTAGAGGCTTCGATAACTTTATCTGCTATTTCATTCATATCGGATTCTAATCTATCATAAGTTAAAGCTATATATTTAGTTTTATCTTTATTAGGTATTCGTAAACCTTCTATAGTATCTGATATGTAATCTTTATTAATTTCTTTAGATTCTGGAAAAAGTCTCATATCTATAAATCTTTGAAGTAGTTCTTCTCCTTCTCTATTAAAATTACCTTGTGCGTAAATAGAATCATCAAACGCTTTATAGACTTCAGGGTATAGCTTTTTAGTTCTGTGCCTGCTTTCATGCATTACGACCGCTTTAAAAGCAGGATCATAAGTTGTTATATTAGGGTGATACATTAGTCCTAACTGGCCTTCTAAATCGGGTCTAACTCTAGCTACTTCTTTTAGGTAAGGGTGATCGGATTCAGATCTAACTTTACCCATACTACCTGCCCCCATTATGTAATTGTCAGTTAAAGTATTTGGGTACATGGCAGCAGTTGAAGGATCAAATCCTAATTGTGCTATGGGATCATTGGCTAGTGCGTCTTCAAAAAATTTTAAAGAAAACTCTTTTCTAGCCGATGGTGGCGATGTCTCGTCAACATTTGACATGATCCCGTTAGCCATTAAATTGTTTGTACTAAAGCTATTACTATAATTACAGCCACAGCAACTACAATAGCCTTGCCTTTCTTATTAAGACCATTCCATTTATCTGTAGCTTTTGATATATATTCTGTTATCATACTTCCTCCATTTGTTTACTTAGTGCTTGTGCACGATTGGGGGTCTGCTTTGCCCAACGACTATCGAGCATCTCAGATGCTGCAGTCGTATACGAATTGTTTTGTAGGGCAACAATCATATTACGAAACTTGCTGACACCTGCAAAACCCATTTGAAAAAGCATTTCACATAGAATACCCTTTGCTTTATTTGCTATGTTTAAATTATGATCTGTACATAATCTCTCCATACTATCCCATGCTTTATTAAAGTCTTTCTCAAATAAATTATCCCAACCTTCTTTAGTTGTAGGAACCTCTTCTCCTGGTAATATTTTATGACCATAGCCCCCTGTTAAAAATCCTTCTGTGCAGTGATAGGGGTCTAGCCTATAGCCTTCATGCTCCTTAATCCGTTGCATCAATTCAGCTTTCATTACATCTACCATATTTTCTCCTATTTATTTTTACTAATCATACCTTTAATACCTGGTGCCGCCCTAACCCCCAGACTGACACTGCAGGCTAAATATAATAAATGGGTATAATACTCAGGTAAACTTTCTAAAATTTGAAACCCTCGCTCTATGTGTGGTTGCATGAAAGGAAGGAATGCACAAATTGCGGGAACCATCAGGGCTAATAAAACAAACTCGTCTTTCCAAGACCCTTTCATTTGATCGACTGCACTAGCCTCCCACTTAACTTTGCCTGCTATTTGTTGCTCTTTCAGACTCTTCTGTGCTTTTATTTCCGTAAGTGCTAAGTCTGCTTTTGCTTTCTTAGTCTCCACGAAACCTTTGACTGTATCACCCACCATATTTGCGATGGGTCCTATTAACATATTTAACATTATTCCTCCTTATAAACCTAAATCATTTGCTTCTATTTCGTCCATAAACTCATTAAATAAATCTGCTAAAGATTCTTCTAGTAAATCTATTTTAAATCTTTTTTCTGTCGAACTAAGTCTTTTATTCTGTATAATAAGATTTCTTTGTTGATTAATCCCTGATACTCTTGCCGCAATCCTTTCAAGTCTAGGGCTTATTCCTAATAATTTTGCAAATTCTTTATCTTCATATAACTCTTGTAATAATTCTATTTTATTTTCATCTTTGAATTTTTTAGCTATATTGACTGCTCTATCAGATTCTTTTCTAAGTCTATAGAAATCAGCTTCTGCTTGTGTAAATTTATTAGGGTCTAGTTGCAAGAACCTTTTAACAAATATCAATTCATCTAATCTTTTATCTGGCATTTTGTTATCATTAAATATATCTACTGTAGAATCTATCAAGTCTAGTATGTATCCACCAACAGCACCTGTGTACGCTCTATAATAGTTTTCAAATTTAATAGGAGACATTAAATATTTCCTAATATTAGGAGGTGCGTTTTCTATAGCTGATGTGATTACGTTACTACTCCAAGGATATGATTGACCATAGTCAGGCAAGCTGTGCCTCATATTTTCTGGTATAATAGGAGATCCAAAGAATGTTTTATTAAATGCAGTATTTAGTAAAGGTGATATAACCTGAGGGACTGCAGATAATCTAAATTGATTTTTAAGCACAGTCCAAGCTGTTAAAAAGAAATCATCAGCTTCTTTAGTTCCGTCAAAAGTTTCAAGCGTGCTTGTTAATATTGTCCCTACTGCACCAAATTCAAAAGGCTTAGGTATCTTTATAAAATTACCATTACCAATAGGTATCATGTAATTTAAATCTCTAATTTGTTGTGCAGTATTGTTATACTCTTCATTTCCTCTGTTTAATATATATAATAACAAAGTTGGCGTTCCTACAAAAGCTGCTATTTTCGCACCTACCGCTGTTCTTTCTGCAGGATTTTGTATTGCCCTTACAGTTCTATAAATACCTTGTATGCCTGCATTTAAAAAAGGTACCGTAGATGCATAGTTTCTAAAGAATTGATTAGCACCATGCATACCAAAGTCCACAGCCACTTCTCTAGCTGCAAATGCAGCTTCTCTTGCTGATATACCTCTTGCTCTTAGCATGGCAAATTCTGTAAATCTAGAAGCGTTCTCAAAACCTGTGACCACATCTCCGTATCTATCTATAAACTTTTTAGGTCTATCTAATACATCCTTATAATTAGATCCTAACTTTCTGTGAAATTCTTTTAAGAATCCCTCAGATACTTCTCCTCTCCATAATGTAGAACCAAAAGACCCTCCATTTAGAAGAAACTCTTGATATAACTCTTTATTTGTTGTGACTGTACCATCAGGTAAAGTTACTCTAGAATTACTTTGAAATCTTTGTGATGTTTTTACAGCAGTGCTAAGTATAGGTATATAAAACTTATTTCTAGATAAAATAGCTGCAGAAAATGTATCTCTTAATGCGTTGGCACCTGCAAAGAATCCAGGGTCCATAGTAACACCTTTTGTTAATAAGTTTTTAAAATCTCTAGCTATTCTTACAAAGGCATTTGCTGTAGCAAATTGTTTAGGGCTAATTGAATTTAATGTTGCAAATAAAAGAGGATTCTCAACTTCATAAATAGTCTTTTCTATTTTTCCTTGTTTATTTTTTCTAAATACAACAAATTCTCTTTCTTTTAATTGCATTTTTTCAGATCTAAATAAACTTAAATTGTCTAGATCTTCTAGATCTTCTGGATCTAATTCAATACCTTTCTGTTTAAATACTTGTGTTTGCAGCTCTTCTTTTTTTAAAGTAACTACAGTTTTCTTTTTACCTTGCCCTTCTGCTCTCTTAGCCCACTTATCTAATTTACCTGCATCTATAAGATCAAATGTATTTGCTAATACTTTATTTTTATAAGAGGCTGTAATAATACTATTTATGTTTTCTACATAGTTATCAAATAGATTTTTTAAAGGTAGTTGATCTTTACCAAAACCTATAGGCACTTTAGCCTCTAGTTTTCTTTTTACTGCAGTGCCACCACCCCGTGCCCTGGAAAGAAAACTATCATCTAGAGACATATCTCTATATAAAGGCACATAGTGTTTTCTTGCAGCTAATAACTTATCTGCAGTCTCTCTTGATATTAGTTGTGCGTCTACTGCTATGTCTACTAACTCTCTGTTAAATCTATCTATTTCTTTTAAAGCTGTTTGATATTCAGGTATAGCGTCTCCTATCCTAGCATCTTTTTTTATTTGATCTCTTAGTTTTACATTAGGAAAAAGACCTTCAAACTTTGCTTTATTCATAGATAAAACACTTTTAGTTCCTAGATAATTAAAAAACTCATCTGCATCATATTTTTTACCCAAACTTTTTTGTAGAAGACCTTGTAGTCCATCATTAGCCGTACCTACCATTTGCCCTGCATTGTTGTATCTAAAAGTACCTTTAAATAAAAAGTGCTCTACCATACCTCCTATAGCAGGTAAGAATCTAGCTTCCTGATATACACCTAGTCCTTCACTATATAAATTTTTAAGTCTTGCAAGATCTACTCCCTTTTTACTAGCTGCATCTTCTAGATATTTTAGACCTCTATTACTATCTAAAAAATCTATAGTAAATTTTTTTACAATACTACTATTAAAAAAGTTTAACTTTAATTTTTCTGCAGTACTTGGTTTTTCAGCTACTTGACGACCTACAGTAAATTTGCTATCTTTTGGTTTTAATTGAAACGCATCTTCCGTTTGCTCTTCTATTCTAGTTTCTTCTTCTGTTTTACCTTTAACTTTTTTAGGTGCACCTTTGGTGGTTGTTTTTTCTGCACCTATTACGCCTTTAGTTACTTTGCTTCCTGCATCTTGTAATCTAAATGTGCCATCTTTTATACCGTCTACAAATGTATCATAAGAATTTGTTCCAACTTCTCTACTAGGCCTGTCTAAATTTTTAGTTCTTACTGTTCTATTATTTATCCCTAATTTTTTATTGACTTCCATTATATCTAATATTTGAATCCTATCGCCTTTTGGGGTAATATATATTTGCCCTGCTTTAGGTTCTGTATCTTTTAATAAAAAATCTGCACCTGTTTTGCCTATTTTGTTTTTACTCCAAACAAAACCTTTTGATACACCTGATAAAAATGCAGGTATAAATACAGAGGGTATGCCTCCTGCAATAGCATTTTTTAAACGCTCCATTCCAGGATCTCCATTAGGATCTGTTTGTAACCATTGTGTTAAAGCATTTTTTGTAGCAGGAAATCTTACTAAAAAGTCTGCAAGATTAGGATCGTAAGGTGCAAAAGCTATTGCATCAGATAGGGCACCTGCACCTATTGCAATACCTGCAGTTTCGCCTTTTGTTAAAGATGTTTTAATAGGTTTTTCATCTACCTTTTTTGTTGTTGTTTTAGTTTTTGTTATAGTTTTTGTTGACGGTATTTTTTTTGTACCTTGAATGGTTATTGTTTTTGGGCTTCCCCCAAGTTGTAGCATAAGCACTTCATTAGAAGTTTTAGGTTCTATTTCTTTAACTGTTTTAGTTTTTATCGTTTTAGTGGTAGGCACTTCTACCTTTTGCTTTACCTTTCCTTTTTCTAAAAATACAAACTTTTGACCATCTTTACTCTTTTTAGTTATTATATTTTCTTTTTTAATACCTTTTGCAACTAAGTCTTTTACAGTTGAGTTTAGCTGTTTAGCATTTTTAACATACATATAACCACCTTTGGCTATTTTAAATGCTCCTGTATAAGGTATAAAGAATTGAGCAGCAGGTCTTATAAATGCTCCAACTGGTGTTTCTGCTTCAGGGACTATATCACTATACTCTACTTCCATACTTTTAGGCACAACAAAATTATATGCAGATTCACTAGCATCAACTATACCACCTGCAGTTTGAACTGCAATATCTTCTAATGTTTTTGCAACTTTAGGTAAAAATGGCTGATCATCTTTATCTCTCTCTTGTTCATTTTTATTTACAGCTTTTTGTAAAGAACCAGAAAGAGACTTTTTAATTTCCTCTTCTGTCATAATTACTCCTCTGTTTTTGGTGTTCCGTCTGCGTTATGTGTTTTACTATACAATAAATCCCAGTTCTGTGTTATTTTGCTAGCAAATCCTGATTTTGCAGTTGGGCTATCTCCTCCTGGTCTAGGGTCTACCTCACCTGCAGGTAACTCAGGATTTTTAAATATTAAGAAACCTGTATCTTTATCATATAAAGATCCTTGACCTCCTGCAGCATTTTTAACATTTGGATCAGAAGCATTTGTTTTTTTCCATTCTAAAGCTTCTGAAGGTATTTTAGGTATAGCATCTACAGAGCCGTCTCTTAACCATTGTTCTACATCTATACTTTCTAGATTCTTAGCCTTTTCTTCTTGCTCTTTGTCGATTTCTCCTATAGCTTTTTTAGGTAAAGCCTCAGAGTCTAGCTGTGCTATTTTCCCTGCAACATAGTTGTTATTTACTAAGTTAGCAAGGGTAGCATCCCCATTAAATGCAATTAATAATTCTGCACCTAGTAAATCAGTATCTAAATCTTGAGCCATGTTATTTAAAATAATACCGTCTATTATTGACATACCTGTTGCTACATCACCATTAGCACCTTCTATACTACCTATAGCATTGCTAACGCTAGTATCAAAATCTGCTAGTCTGGTTTCATTTATTTTATTGTTAAAATCCATTAAATCATCAAAGCTTGTTATTTCAGCTAATGACTCTAATGCCCAAGCATCAATATTTTCTTTTGTTAAAGGTTCCCCTAGAACTGTAGGGTTAGGTGCCTGAGATACAAATTCAGCAAATTGATCATCACTTAAACTTTTAGCTAAGTCTGAATAGTAAGATCTAACATTAGATGCTACTTGATCTGTAAATAACCCTATTTTAGATCCCACTGTAGCTGCAGATACATTGTCAGAATTTCCATCTATACCTAAGGCATCATTAATTTCTTGACTAATATTTCTATTCATCCAAGCATCAAATATAGGATCAGATATATTTGTAATTATATTTCTTTTTATTTTATCAGTAGATGTATTACCAAATACGTTTATAAAATAGCTATCATCAAATTTATTGTAATTTAATTGCTGATTATTAAAGTCAAAACCTGAAGACGGTGCTATATTTAATGCTTTTATTCTGTTTCTATCTACTAACTTTAATTCTCTAGGTTCTCCTTCTCTTACATTAGCTATTGTTTGTGCTAATTTAAATTCATCTGCTTGACCTTCATTAAAAGCGTTAAGAGTAAAGTTTAAATTTGCTGCTTGAAGATTATTACGCAGTTCTCCTACATCATATGAATAATATTCCATATCAGGTTGTGTCATAAACCCTGCTCCTGGAACATCAGGTGCACCCTCGATCGCTGGTTCAGATGCAATATACTTTGAGGTTACAAGATCAGGATATTTTGAAGTTAAGGCATAAGGCATGTACTCTATTGTTTGCTTTACTTTATTATCACTAGTTGTTGTTTCGTATCCATGTAGTACATACGCATTGCCGCCTATTGACATATGAAATGACATAGGCTTTTCACTTTTTATAGTTGGGAAATATTGGTTAGCCAATCTTTTACCTGTGTCTGTAGTAATATCAAAATAATCACTATTACCAAATACATTAGGCAGAGTCTGATGGCCATTTTTAGTATTGACATAATAAGTAGACCCATAATCTCCTTCTCCTGGAGTTTGCTCTACTTGAAATGCAGTTACTTTAACACCATTTTCCCCTATAAATACCTTAGGTTCTCCTGTTCTAAATTGTGCCTTGCCAAAGAAAAATTCTGCATCTGCAAATATTGGGGACCCATATCCTTTTGTTGTATTAGATACGTTATTACCGCTTATAGAAGTATCGCTAACTTGGCTATCAGCCACATTATCAGTTAAGTTATTTTCATTCTTAATATTATTAACTACCTTTTTATTATCAAAAGTATTATTTTTACTAAAAGAATCTAGCTGAAGTTGTTGAACTGTTTTACCAATATAGCTTTTATCATGATGGTGCTTTATAGGAGTGCTCATCCAAAAAGGATGACCATAACGAGTTTCATTCATCTGTAGCCAAGTTGCTGTATTTTCATCACTTTCTAATGCGAATTGACCAAAGGCATCTAAATAATCTTCTTCAAATCCTAACCCTAGTAATGCGTCTTTTCTCTTCTCTCTTGCTAGTGTAAGTTTTTTTTGATCAAATTCAAAATCTTGTTCTTTTTCTTTACCACGAAACTCTAACGCAGTGACTAACTTTTGATATTCATCATCTTTTGCTTTTTTATCTGCAGCTATATCTGAAACACCGCCTAAAAATCCTGATGTAAAACTCATTAATGCTCTAGACATTATTTATCCCCCTTTGCCATTAAACCTGTTTCTTTTTCTTTTAACTCTTCTTTAATATCTTCTACAAAAGATTTTAATTTATCTTTAGGTGCTTCATTGGCTTTACGTTTGTTTTTCATATTTTTAAATTCTGCAAACTGTTTGTGAAATTTATTTGTGCTTTGATCTTTTATAAACAAATTAATATTTTGCACTTCTGCTTTTATTCCGATAGCCATGATTTGTTTAAAAACTATTTCTGCTATTAGCATAGCAACATCCACAGTCCATTTACCTTCCATAAATCCGCCAAATAACATAGTTCTAGCAATAGCTTCTACAGGTATTCCATTTCTTAAAAATGTTATTATCTGTTCTAGGTTTTGCTCTTTGTGTAAAATATCCCACACATATTCTGTAGCATCTTCTAAATTAGTATATTGAGGAGGGTGCTCCCAAGGGTAATTACCGGGAGTGTTAGTTAAAGATTGTCCTGGAATAGGTGCATCAAATATATTTTCTATCATATTAGCCCCTCACATCTGGTAATGTTATTTTACTGTAAGAGTCTTCACCGCTAAATAACCGTCTTTGCCATACCTGTAATAGTACATTTGGATCAGATGTATCTATAGTTTCGGCTTTTCCTGCCTCAGACTCATAAGTGCTATCAGTCATATAAGCACTACTAAAACTTGGGGGTGTTACAGAACCTCTAGATTGTTGGGTGCTATTATCTCCAAACACCGCCCCAAGAGCATTCCCTAATATTTTTTTACCAAATATATTACCTATTAAATCTATCATTGTTCCTCCTTATGATGCAAATACTCCTGCAGCAAATCTTCCTAACATACTAAATAATGCGTCTCTAGATTCTTGATCCTGTAGATCAAATGCTGTCTGTCTTTCTAGTGCAGCTACTGCCATATTATGTGCTCTATTCATAGAGTTTTGAGCAGCTTCATTTGTCCATGATGCCTCGTCTCTCCATTGTTGCCACAAAGATGACATGGCAAAATTAGATATGTTTAGTAAGTTTTGTGCGTTAGTTTGATTAGCTGCATTTACACTTGCTGTATTTGCAGTATTAATTTGTCTTCTCCAATTAGTATTAGATTGATCAATAACCTGTTGATTTTGCACATTAAATCTCTCTCTTTGATCCGCTAGCTGTGAGTTAAATTGATTTATAGCGGCTTCTGTTTGCATGTTAGCCTGAGATACACCTGTTTCATTATTAGCATTCTGTGCAGCTATCCTATTACTTTCTTGCGTAGAAAATTGATTCATAGCATCTGATCTTTGTGCATTCGCTGTAGCTACAGATGAAGCTAAGTTTGTATAAAACTGATCTACTTGATTATCGCTTGTAGCATTAAATTGAGCTGCAGCATTTGAGGCTGCCTGATCTGAAAATAATTGTGATTGTCTTAATTGTACATTTTGTAAATTAGCTTGTTGTTGATTGCTAAGATTAGACATATCCATTTTAAGATATGCCTGTGCATTTTGTAAAGATGCTTGCTGTCTATTGGATAGATTTTGAAATATCATAGCCTTGTAGGTTGCAGCATCTGCTGCAGCTATTGGAACTGCAGATTTCATAACACCTTCAGCTAAAGCTTCAGCATACATACTAGAAGCACCAAGGCCTCTCTTTGCCATATTAGCTTCTACTAATTGTTGTGCACCTCTAGCCCATGCAGGTAGTTCTTTACCTTGTGTAACAGCATCTGTGACCTGCTGTTGTAGACCTTCTAGTTGTCCTGCAACAGTAGCATCACTAGTAATTTGACCTGTCTGAGCAACCATAGGTTGTGTTAAAGTGCCTTGGGCTGCAGTCATAGTAGGGGCTGTGCCTACCGTAGTAGCTGTATAATTAGCTGCAGCTTGTTGAGCAGGTGTTGCTACTTGTGTTGCAGTTTGTGGTGTTGTAGCTGTAGCAGTACCTGCTGTTGCAGTGGGGACTACAGCAGTAGGTACAGTTGTTGAAACTCCTGGTGTTGATAGCATTTCATTTGTTTGAGTTTGTTGTAATGCAGGAGTTATAACTGCACCTTGAGGTAATGCAGGATTAATAACTTGCTGTTTAGCTAAATTTAATGTGTCTTGTGATGTACCTGATTGAGGATTAGGAACAACACCTGCAGGTAATTCTACCCCAGGAACTTGTTGTGTTGGTGGAACTGTATGATCTGGTGTGTGTGGCATTAGTACATTACCTCTCTAGTTTTTATAAGATATTCTTCCATCCATATTATCTTTTCTTTTATAATGGCTATGTCTTGTTGCATTGTAGAAATGCTATCCGTTTTTGTTTCTAAAGCGTCTAATCGTTCTGCCCACATACCCCAAGTCATGGCAAAACCTAGTACCATTATTAAGTATGGTGCTAGTATCTTTATATCTATGTTCATGCTATCTCCTATTTACTTTTCGCTGACATTCCTGATAAAGGATTATTTAATGCTTTTTCTATTTTTAGATCTAAAGCCTCTTCTATTAATTTAAGTTCATCTAAAACTTCCCTAGTATCTTCTTTTTGTCGATCCTCAACATCATTTACTATTTCTGTAATGTGCCTAATATCTCCATTCATGGCTCTTAAATCTGCCTTTAGGTCATTTTTTAATTCAGAACTAACTCCTGCGACAAGCTGTACTTCTTCTAATATCATGGACATTTCACCCTTTATCATTTCTAATTCTTGTTCAATTAGTTCTAATCGTTTATCCATTTCAGCTTTAGCAAGGTCTATTTTCTTATCAAACCCACTTAAATCAGGGGCTACAAAGTCTTGAACTTGTTGTTTCATATCCAAGTAATCATCATAAAAACGATACCCGGACCATCCTCCACCAATGATAGCACCTATTAAAGATAGAATAATAAAGAATTTTCCACCAGAAAATTTAAGTCCTTGATACTCAATACTGGGCATTTATCATCTCCTCTATAGTTTGTGCTTGTGCCATGTTAAATAATACTCCATAGTTATCTTCTATTGTTTTGTTTAAGTACTCATTGACATCTGTATCAACAATAGTTGATTGAGTGTCAAAAAATGTTTTAGTATTTCCTAATATTTGCATTACAATTAATGTTTTCATTTGAGCTGCATCATCATATCGTTCTTTATCATCTATCTTTTTAACAATCTTAGTTGCAGCTTTTTCTTTTGCAGAAGGTTCTTTTACAGATTCTTTAGGTTCTTCAGCCTCTTCCTGCTGTACCTCTTCTTGTTCTGTATTATCCTCTGCTTCCACAGCGGGTTCTTCAGTAGTTTCGCTATCGGGTTCTGTTGTTTCTTCGACTGGCTCATCTGCTACTTCCATTTCCATTTCTAATTCCATTTCCATTTCTGCCTCTATTTCTACACTGGCTACCTCTGGAGTATCTAACTCTGGAATATCTATTTCAAACTCTTGTATTTCTAATTCTACAGTTTCGTACGACACTTCCTCTGATTGTGATTCTATAGGAGCAAATTCTATATCTCCTGCTTCATCAACAATAACATCATTGAACTCAAAAACCTCTTCTATAAAGTCTAATTCTGTTGGGTCAAATATATCTAGATAATATATTTCTTCTATTGTAGTAATCTGTTGTGTAATTATCGTATTGATAACATTGTAGAATACGTTAACTGTCACATCATCAAATAACGGACCAACAGCTAGATTGATGTCTCTACCACCAATCTCTATAACTACTTTATTTAATACACCACCGAAATCGAAAGACCCATTATAAGACTGGTAGCCTGTTGATACTCCAGATTCAGACAGGATGTCAGTGCCTGAAAAGACCTGACTAGTTCCATTAAGTCCTGTAATGTGCATATATATTCTATCTTGAGCATCTTGCTTATCTACTTCTATAGTATACTTAACTTGTCCTCCATTATCTATTTCTAAATCAGAAATATCGACAGTCTGTATAAAAGTTGTGCCCATTCCTGCAACGCCCATTGTTGATGTTGAATTACCACTACCTGTAATCTGTGCACATTTATCTGAACCTAATCCATAACAAGCATTACCTGTTGGCATGTTAGCACCACCTTGTCCACCCCAATCAATGTCCATGTCACCTTCTTTAGATGATGATACATAATCATTATCACCATCAAGAATATCTCCTGAATCCTCATTTGTAACTGTTGTAGTGGTAGTGGTTACAGTGGTTGTGGTTGTTGTTATAATCTCTGTACCTTTATCTTCTTCAGTAACAACTGCTTCTGTTTCTTCTGTGATTGTTACTCCAGGTATACAAAGTCCTTCTACATCAGGTAAGCAAGTGTCTGCTTTAGAATAAGAGGAGACCAGTAGTAATAAGGAACAAAGTCTTATAAAGTGTAATATGACCAACATCACTTAATTCTCCTTTTACAGGTTTAGCTGCCTGTACATAGTCTGTTTTATATTTACTCCCATCAGGAATCTCATCAGGATTATCCGACCAATATTGTGCAGCTTCTACGCCTATAGAACCTCGTGCTGGGCATGGGGTCCCTGCATCAGTCATCGCATCCCAAACTCGTGGGTCTTGACAGAGTATAGAAACAGCCGCAACTTTCATGCCGTAGGCGTACATAGAGCGACTTAATTTTAATTTTTGACACAGTTGGTCGTCTACTAAAATTCCTGTAGCTACACCTAAAACATTATTCTGTACACTTCCACCAACACCAACTTTACATATATCACTATTAGAATTAATTATAGAGGGTGCGTTTGCAGTAGGTGGGGTTGAATTTGTTACCACCGTGCTTGACACGGTATTCGTCTCAGCAATGGAATCTGTTGCAACAGCCACTGTTGTAAATAAGAATAATATTATTAATAACTGTTTCATTCTACCTTGCCGTTGTCGGCACTCCTTTACTACTCACAAATGGATGTTCTGCAAATGCCATATAGATGTATGTATTGCCATTACCATTCCATCCTACATTATTTTCTCTGAACTTAAATCCATTAGAAACAAAATCTAAAATACTATCATTTGCATTTTCTGGTGAAGTACCACTAGCTATTAGTCTTTCTTTGACAACATTTGATGTAGAGCGGGAACTATCAAACATATGCCACTCTTCTCCACTACCACTTGATAATTTTACCAAAAGCCAAACAGGTTTAAATCCTGTGTGAACGTATGCACCCTCTGCATTACCATTACCTATATAAGAACCAAACTTTGAGTAGCCTTTTACTTCTGCAAAACAGTAAGCTAGAATATTTCTGCCACTACCATTCACAGCACCATCAGTACCTAAACTAAATACAGTAGATGTTGGCTCTGTGTCGTTGAAATGTGCAGCATAATCAGTAGCCGCAATAGTTCCATTTAATTCTAAATAATCTGTTGCAGGGTCAGAAGCAACTTTATCGTGATATACTACCCATGAAAAACCTGCTAGGTCTTTAAGAAATATTACATTTGGTTTAGCACCTAATCCATGTGCAACACTTCCATTACTTCCTGTACCTGTATAAGTTACAATACTAAATCCTGCTTCTTGATTTGCTTCATGAACAGAATCTATAGTACCAACACTTGTTGAACTAGCATCATTAAATGTTGCTGCTCCATTTTTTGCTTTCCATGACCAAGCAACAAAATTTTTAGCATTTTCATTTACTGTATTATCTGCACCTACTTTAAATCCTGATGAATTAATTTCTAATAATACGTCTGTATCAGTTGTTAGTGCAGAATTAGTATTTGAGTTTAAAAAAGGACTTAAAGCTACACCATTAGTTACACTATTATTGGCACTACCTGTTCTAGTGCCTTCTGTTGACCAAGTAGCAAAGGTATTACCATCTGTATATTTACCTCCTGCTCCTCCAGAACCACCTGAAGAACCTTGACCTGCCCAACTTGTGTGAGAACCTGTACTGCCTCCACCTGCTGCTCCTAAGCCTCCGCCAGTTGCACCTGAGTGAGTAGTATATCCATCTTTACTAGAACCGCCACCACCAGAGCCGCCACTTGATGTACTTCCTGCACTTCCTGCACTAGCTGCTGAAACATTTGCAGAACTACCTGCTGCTGTTCCACCTGCTCCTCCGTTGAAACCTGCTCCGCCACCACCTCCTGCACCGCCCATGCCGTACATTCCAGTTGGGGCCCAACCTGCTCCACCGCCTCCGCCACCGCCGCCTCCTGCGACTGTGCCGTTATTGACAATAGTTGTAGCTTTGTCTAACCAAATAGCATCTCCACCTGCACTTCCTGATGGTGCAGTATTACCCCAAGAACCACCATTACCCCCTGCTCCTCCACAACCATAGATTGCAGAACCAGAGTTAATAGTTAAATTTAAAACGCAGTTAGTAGGAAATCCTCTAAAATCTAAACCGGGCAATCCACTATTAAAAGAACCTATTTTAGCATTACTAGATAATGTTAAATTAATAGTTACTAAACCTTTTCCATCATAACCTGCTTTTAATGCTTCATTAAAAACAACATAATTTAAAGAATCTGCAGCTACTGATAAATTAATTACAGTATCTGTAGAACCTCCAACAGCATCATACGCACCTATAATAGGAGGGTTAAATTTTAAATTTGAAAGAATGTGATTTCTTGCTTCTGTTCTATTTTTAATCCATAAAAAATCTGCTGAAAAATTTAAACCTGTAATTGTTTTAGAACTACCTCCGTCACCTACGTAGGTAACTATATCAAAGTATTGTGTAGGGTCATCTACAGTTGTATATGCCATATTAAATTTTTATCCTTACCATACCCAAGATACAAAAGAGTATCTTATTCCTTCTGTTACAGGTTTTACTTTATGAGGGTACATAAATACAGAAGGAAATATTAAAACATCCCCTTCTTTTAAATTTACATCATAATCATCAAACAATATAAAATTACCCCCTTTATAATTATCATTTAAAATACCTAATATTGTAACTATAGGTATGCCTTTTCTTTCTCCATCAAACATATCTCTTATATGGTCACAATGCATAGCCATTTCTCTTTTTTCTTCATACTTGTTTATTCTTATAGGACTATAACCATTCCAATTTTTAAACCAAGGTAAGTTTACATAACTTTGATAATTACTTATAGCATTATGTAGGTTTTCCATTATAACTTGTGTTGTTGATATATTATCCCAACTCATGTGTAGTTCATGAGAACCTGCTCTAGTTTTATATGTTTTAGTTTCAGGGTCATAAAATTTATGTTCTTGAAACGATATATCTTCTATTTCTTTTATACTTTGTTTGCAAACTGTTTCAGGTATAAACTTTTTTTGAACATAAACATAATCTTTTAAATTTTTTTTAAACTCAGGTTGACTATCTTCACTAGAACCTGAAAGTGTCCAACCATCTACTTTTCTTGGCATTATCCAAACTCCGCTAAATTTTTAGTGCATAGTGCAAAGTAACCTGATGGTGGTGCATATTCAAAATTACCATATCCATTTGCATCTGAATTACCACTTGCTATTGCAAAATCTGTTGGGGGATTACCAAAATTGTATCTTTTAATTCTACCATCTGTATCTGACACAATGCTATATATTGTAAAAAGTCCTTCTGTTATATCACTATCTGTAAAAGCAGGATTGGTACCATTAGCAGGGTCACCACTATTAAACCAAGTTCCGTTTTTACCCCACCATACTTTTCCCGCTACTGTATCAACAGCAACCATTCCGTGGTCACCACTAGATAAACCAGAACCATAGGAAACACTATTATTATCATGCCTACTATTTCCGTTTGAAGGATTTACTCCCCAAGCCCAATCATAAGTTACACATTCTGTAGGTGTGGAACTTGTAGTCTGTATAATATTGCCAACTCCATTAGTACCATCAGGTTTATCAGTTCTAATAAACCCATAATTACCTGCAGCTCCTCCACCTTGTTCCATTTCCCAATACCATTTTCCACCACTACCATGCCATGCTAAAGTACCTAATACAGTTTGAGCATAACCAGAAGTTTGACCTGTATGAACTAAAGCTCCTTTTGTTGGGTTTCCTGCTAAAGAAGCCTTTGCTTGAGAATTTAAAGTCATAAAATTATTAGTACAAGTATCTGTGCTTACATCTGTAGAGGCAATATTATTTACTGCGAAATGATTATCATTACCTGATGTATCAGCACCTATACCGCTAGAGTTTTGACTTGTTCCTGTTTGTTTAAACTCATGATAAAAACCATTGTTTCCATATGTTCCTGTATATTTTATAGGAACCCATTGTCCATTATCATCAGACTCTCCAAATGAAGTAGGTGATAATTGTTGCCCATCAACAAAATTTATTTCTGACATATACCCATCAAAGTGCAAAGAACTAGAATCTGGGTATCTTCCTATTTGTTGTCTTATTGAACTACCATTAAAATAAGTTTCCATATTTTGTGATGGTTGAGTATGTGGGTCAAAACTAGTTTCTTGAACTCCATTAACATATAATTTTATTCTATCATTCGCACTTGATTGGGTAGTATCACAAGCTAAAACTAAATGATACCAAGCTGACACATCTCTAAAAACTCTATTAGTAACTATACTAATTCTATCTCCACCCGCATATCCATATAAAAATATTTTATGGTCTGCTCTAAAATAAAAGGCATCAAAATTATTATTTCCATCTGAGCCATCATCACCATTAAATATATTGATATCTCCAAGATTACTTCTTTTTAACCAAACTGAGTATGTAAATATTTTTGTGTTTGTTGCTGTGCTTGTAGTTCTATTTAAATATGAGCCACTTCCAGTAGGAGTGAACATAAGAGAATTACTTACTTCATATCCACTATCAGATACACTATTAGCAGGAAGTATAGCAACCATCTATACTACCTCGTCTGGAAACTCACCTAATGGTCTTGATGTAACTCCTTCACTATCTGTAGTGTAGGTTAGTAAAGTGATTAATGCTTCTACATCGGCACATCCATCTATAGATGTTTCCATAGCATTGACTTTTGTTCTTACTCCTGCTCGGTATGTTGTAATACTACTAGGTACAGAATAGCTACCGACATCTGCAGCTTTAATAACATACCAATCTGTCTTAGCTAATAGTCCTGCAGCTTCTTCATTAAATTTATTTTTGTACATAGATTTTAAACCTGATTGTTTTACATCATTAGCTACCCAAGTTTTACCAGAAATTCTTTCTCCTGCCTGTGGATGAGGTGCTTCGTAAGTATCTGCGTCTACTTCTGCTTGAGTATATAGAGTATCATTCAATTGCTTTGCAGTTGCTGTTCCATAACTACCTGTTACTTTATCACTACCAAATGCATAAGTAATATTTGTATTAATATAAAACTCTTCATCTTTTCTATTAGTGCTGTCTATTTCTACAGTATAGATACCAATAGCATTTCTTTCTGATTCTGTCCATAATGTATAAATACTTCTTGGATATAAATTATCCCCTATTTGTATTCCTTTATTTCCTTTTGGAAAACTTGTTATACTTCCTGATTCTACTTGTGCAAACATATTACTCCTATGATAAAGTTAAATTTAAATTTCTACCAACTTCTAACCATTTGGAACCATTATATCTAAATACAAATAAGTCCCCTTTGTTAGCTGTTGTTGTTAATGTGGGTGCTTCGTCACCTGTAAATTCATAGACTGCATTAAATGTAATTGTTCTTGAGCCTGTACCATCTTGTATTAATAATAAAGATACAAACTGTCCTGCTGCAGGTGTAGTACCACTTGGAGCAGATAAAGTTCTATTACCTGCCATTGTTAGTTTAGCTACTGGAGATGCAATAACATCCCAGGCAACAGTTGAGCCATCTGTTAGTGTATCTTCTGTATAAAGTGCCGCTCCAGATATTTTTGTTAATCCATTAGCATCTGCTGTATAAACTTTTGATGCTGCGGTTGTACCTAATGTAGCTAAGTCTGAAAAATTAAGTTCTGCTGCTGTTGCAGTTACACCATCGAGTATATTGAGTTCTGCTGTAGTAGATGTAACGCCATCTAAAATATTAAGTTCTGCCGCAGTAGAAGTAACACCATCAAGAATATTCAGTTCTGCTGCAGTAGATGTAACATTTGTACCCCCTATATCTAAGGTTGTCATTTGAACTTCACCTGCTACTGTCACTAAACCATCTGCTACAGTTATTAAATCGGTGTCATCTGTATGCCCTATAGTTGTACCATTAATTAAAACATTATCAATATCTAATGAACCACCACTAATTAATCCTGTAGTTGTTATTGTTGATGAGCCAGTATCTATACTTCCAAAACCTGAAGTTATAGAACCAGAGTTTAATGCTCCTGTTGTTACAATATTTGAACCACCTACATTATGCCCTGCAAAATAAGTTGAAACAGTATCTACATTGGTCATACGCATTGTACCACCATCATTAATTAATATACCATCTCCACTTGCTACTGCTGTAGTGCCTCTTGCAGTACCGCCATCAATTAAATTAATTTCAGCAGCAGTTGTAGTTACTCCATCTAATATGTTAAGTTCTGCAGTTGTTGCAGTCACACCATCTAATAAATTTATTTCTGTAGCTGTTGAAGTTACTGCTACATCTTCATTTATTTTAGGTGATGTTAAAGTTTTGTTTGTTAAAGTAGCTGTAGAAGCTGCTGAAACTAATCTAGAATCACCACCAGTACTAGGTAGTGTTAAAACATTACTAGCACTTTCTGAGTGAGGTGCAGCTTTTACTTGCTGTCCATGAGAATTATTTTCACAATTAAACTGAATAGTACCTTGATTAGTATTACCTCTAATAGTAACATGACCTGTACCATTTGGTGCTAATTCTAAATCTGCATTTGATGTGGTAACAATATCATTACCATTTAAGTCTAAGTTGCCACCTAGTTGTGGAGTAGAATCTTCTGCTACATTTGATATAGCACTTGATGTAGCTAATCCTGCTACAACAGCACTTCTGGTAACTTTTTTAAGACCACCACCTGAAGTATCTACTGCTAAGAACACATCATCATTAGCTACTGTAGATATTTCTGATAAAGAACCTACAGCTACAGAATTAAAGTTTGTTCCGTCTGCTATTAAAAGATTGCCTGCAGTATTTGTACCCATAGTAATATCATCACCTGATACTGTTAAGTCACCTGATATTGTTAAATTTCTAAGACCTGTTAAATCTTTATTAGAATCTACAATAACTGCTTTTGATGCAGATACTGTTCCTGCTGTAATACCGTCTACTAAATTTAATTCTGATGCTGTAGAAGTTACACCATCTAAGATATTTAATTCTGATGTTGTTGCTGTAACGCCATCTAGTAAGTTTAACTCAGCTGCTGTAGATGTAATTAATGTTCCATTAAAGTTTATAGCATCTAAGTATGCAACACCATCAATATATAAATCTTTCCATTTTTTAGATGAACTGCCTAAATCATGTGTGTCATCATCATCAGGAATAATATCTGAATCTACTTCTCCACCAAATACAATATTATCTGTATCGGCATCCCCAAGAGTTAAAGTACCACCATTAAATGTTGTAGTGCCTGTAACTGTTAGATTACCGCCTATTCCTAAATTACCTGATATGTCTGCATTACCATTTATATCTATTGTTGTTGCAGCTATCTGTATTTCTGTATCTGCTACTAAATCTAATTGACCATCTGTAGATGAATTTATATATATTGCTGTATCTCTAAATTGTAATTTTTCTGTGCTAGCTACAAGTATATCATCTGAGAACTCAAAGTAATCCTCATCTTCCATCCATTTTAGTGCACCATCATTAGTTTCACCATCAAAGGTAAGAGTTATATCTGTACCTGATGATCCATCACCAACAGTAATTGATGTGCCTAATAATTTTGTTATTGGGCCGCCTTCTCCTGCAGTCCCATCGTGTGTATGTCCACTACTAGAAGCAAACGCAGCTAATAGCTGATCAAACTCATTATTAAAATGAGCAGCTTCAATAGTAGAACCATCTACAATAGACCCACTACTTTGTCTTGTGTATGTTGCTCCCATTTATCTCCTTCCTCCGTTGACATATTCTAATTCATATCCTTTTAATGATATGGGTGTTTTACTACTTGCATCATTTAATTTTAATGCTACAACAAATCCTGACCCTTCAACTGAGTGCCTGGCTAAAGGTATACCTGATTCTGCTGCATATATGGATGTTCCATAAGTTCCACTTCCGTAGAAGTTTTGACCTCCACCTTCTCTTAACGCATAAGCAGGAGGTTGAGGTGTGCTTGTATCTTCAAAATTGTATCTTAATTGGAATGTTTGATTACTTGTATCTATAGTATCACTAGCTTCATAGTTTAATAATATTCTTTGTACGTTTTTTCTTATGCCAGGATCTCCTAAAGCTAAATCTGGAGATCTATAAAATGCTGATATATTTGATGTTGAAGATGAATATGTAAATACATTACCTGATTCCATGTTGTAAACAAATCCATCATAGCCTCCATAGATTGTTGTTTCTAAATTGCTTATTAAATCTGAATCACAACATGCAGGTTTAATACCTTTTAAATCCGCATACTCAAATCCTAATGTTCCTGTTTCAGGATTTGCTTTTAAAACTGCGATTATACCTTTACAAGTTGTTTCTACGGCAGTTGTGGGTGGGTAAAATAATCTATATTGAGATTTGTCTGCTATGACAACCGCTGTAACATTATCATAACCTATATCACTTATACGTTTTTGTATCTGTTTAGATACTGTGCCCAATTCAACGTCACCAATTCTTTCTGTACCTGCAATAGTTCTAAAACCATCTTTAGATAAAAATAACAAATCTCCACCAAGTTCTTGAATAGAATGATGAGATATAGTACCAACATCTTTTGCAACCTCTGCAAGTGCAAAATCACTTGAACTTGTTCCAACAAGTTTGTATATACTATCTTCACAAAATATAAATAAATTATCACGGAAAACTTTTAATCCTGTTATTGTAGCACCTACAACAATACTACCCCCGCCTGTATCAAAATCATCTTCTGTAAAAGGACCTGAAAATTGAATAGTAGATGTAGCATTAGACATCCCCCCATAAAACATATGATTAGCAAAAGATTTTACAAACTTAGGATTAGTTGGAGCACTACCTCCACCTGTAGCGTTTATTACATCTTCTGAGTACGATGTGTTTAAAGTAAAAGCTGCAGATTCTCCTGTAGCAATTATTATTTTTTCAGTGCCATCAAAATTAAATTTATCAAAATCATAAGTATTTGTAGTGCCTTTACCTGTTGCTCTTGATGTCCAACTACCTGAAGTGCCTGCAGTATATATTGCACCACCCCTAGCAGCTACAACGAGATCATTGAATATAGCTACCATATTTAATCTTTCTCCAGAACTAGATACTTGAGGTACTATGTTACTATTAAATTTTGCAGTTCCTGATATCTTTTTATATCCACCTGCAATGTCAGGCTCCATATTTTGTAAAGAAAGTGCTTCTCCAGGTCTCATAGAGAATACATCTTTATTTAAAACTAAACCTCCAAAACAACTTACAACTGTAGGTGCAATCTGAGATGTATTTGGCATTACATTAAGCCTTTGCCATAATATCTTAAATTGACTCTTTCATCACGCATATATTCTTGTCTTGTAACCAAATCAGATCTTAATCTTTTCATACCATCTTTAAATTCTTTTTGTGCTATCATAGCATGATCAGGATCAGATCTTAATTGATATGCATAGTATCTTGCTCTTGTTACAATTAAATCAGCATGCCTATCATCTAAATCAGGAATATCACCATGAGCAGATAATTCAGTATGCTCTTTAAAATATTCATATACTATAGAGTAATCACTTCTATCAGGCACAGGAGATATGCCTAATTTACCACTTTGAGTTTTATAAATATAATCAGGTTCTCCTTGTGTTGAACTTAAATTTGTTTTATCCCTTTCTGAATATTGTCTAATATAATCATCATAAGATATATATCTTAATCTTTTGGGACTTATGTTTCTAGAAACTCTTACATAGTCTACATCCATATTAGTAGCTGTGCTAGGGTTATTTAGAGTTATAAAAGTAGTTTGTGCAGTTGCTGTAAAGGTTGTATCTAATACCTCACCTTCACCAAAATCTGTTACAGTTAATGTTGTATTTAGATTTTGTGTTCCCTCTGCTGCAGTGCCCGCTTGTACTTTCAAAGCTTGTCCTGTACTATTAGAATCAAATACTCTTATTTGTAATCTATACTCTGTATTAACTCTAGTACTGAATGACTGATGAGCTGCAAAGTCATTTAATCTTAATCTACCATTACCACCACTATTATAAGCTGCACTACCTGCTCCTGCTATTGTAGTCCAATTACTTATATTAGATGTGAACTCACCATTAGTAATTAATTCTTTTGGTTTTAAATAAAATGTATCCCAGTCTATTTTACGCCATTGCAAATCTCCTGATTGTGGAGAATCTGCAGTAGGTAGTTCGTATTCTCTTTGTCCTGCATTTGTGTCTTGAAAAGTTTCTTTATGTAGGCTAGGAAGTTCTTCTACTTCATTATAAATATCATGCAACGCTCTGTTAACAAAGTTTTTAACTGATGTTTGAACACCTCTACTATTAGAAAAATTTGCAGAAGTAAGTTCTACTTCATTCAAATCATTTAAAACTCTATTCGCTAATGTTAAATATGTTGCCATTATTTAATAAATACTATTGCCTCCAATTTATTTTCTTTCATGTTAAAAAGGGGGAGTATAACTCCCCCCCTTATTATATATTATTATGATGAGTTAGAAGCAGTTTCGTCTGAACCGCTAATATCACACATTAATGCCCATACTCTGACTTTACCAGCTGTATCTTGTGCTCCAAGCACTTTTACATCAATAGTATCAGCAGAGTCATAGACATGACCAATGTTTGATGCATTGATTACGATAGCACCATTTCCTGTAGATGTAGAGTCTAATCCGTCTACATATTTATCTACATCGCCTGCATCTCCTAAATCTAGTGTAACACCAGACGAAGAAGCAGTTAGCACTTCGATTCCTGCATTGATAACTAAAGTCTCAGCAGGTACATTTAACATTTGTACTATGTCGTTAGCCGCAGGGTCAAACAGTGAAAAATCAACTGTATTTTCTACCCAATAAGGCTTCCTT
>Ga0098038_1000108_pt1 | contig 34346 bp, 22 predicted proteins | sample 5B_taG_FD_75051 | JGI IMG/M metagenome (GOLD analysis project Ga0098038, IMG submission 75051) | Marine viral communities from the Subarctic Pacific Ocean - 5B_ETSP_OMZ_AT15132_CsCl metaG | ecosystem: Environmental > Aquatic > Marine > Oceanic | place: Pacific Ocean | collected 2015-01-08 | reverse complement strand
TTCAGTATAAGCCGAAATTTCAATATTAGCACGATCTCTAAGTTCTTGCTGTGAAGCCCATACACCCGCATTAGTGCCAACAAGCGGATCTTCAGGATCGTCAGGTGGCTCTTCTGGAGGGGGCGGTAACTTAACTTTAGGAGGCGTAAAAGGAATAACATCCAACTGTACAAGCTCCTGAGTAAACACTGGCTTTTCAGTTAAAGTTATGCTCGCATCAACCCTAACAGGCTCACCTTCAGAGTTCCTGTACTTAACAGTATGAGAAAAAGCTGTCAAACAAACAGAAAACCCTAGCTTAGTAGTACCATACGTAAAAGAACAAACAGCGCCAGAACCAGCTAACATTTCCAACGTTTCCAACATTGGTATAACAGATGTTGTTCCACCCGTTTCCTTTATAGCAATAACCGCATTAAAGGTTACTTGGCGTAGCTTGTTGTTCTCTTTCTCTAAGAGAGGTCGTTTTCCAGGCCTAGCTATCTGAACCATGTTTGCAGCCATACCATCAAACTTTAAATCTTTAGGTCCAAACGGAAACTCAAGAGTTTCTGATATAGATCCTGTTGCGTCAAACTCTTCTATATTTGACGAGTCGTTTGCATGCCGTTTTAGTACCGCCCTTTTGGGGGTGACAGAACGAAAAGGTGAGTTTATTGTCACGTTGTTTGATGTTATGAAAGTAGTATGTACTCTAGCCATTATAAGTCCACAGGAATTGTAGGAGGTCCAGCAGGATTTATCCCTGTATTAGGACCAATCTCAATAGTAAACGAACCTTGACCAGTCTCCATTCCGTTAACTGAAATTAAAGGCTTATTCACAGCATCGTTAATCGTTTCAAGCAACCTATTTCTATTCGCATCTAAATCCCCAGTATCAGTCATCCAATTATTCATTGACTCACGCATGATCTCTTCAGCCGCACTATCTCCACCTGCAGCTTTAGCTGCAACTTGCTCGTATACCAAGCCCTTATCAAGCGAGTCAAAATAATCTTGTCCTGCTCCACCAAACTCATCGTCACCAAGACCTATACCAAACAGCTTATTATATTGCTCTGCAGTTATTGCACCACCTATAGAATCCTTAAATCCAGCCTGACTTTCAAGATCAACACCCATCCTAGAAAATACATCAAGCCTATCTTTATGGGACATGTCACCTTTAAGACCAGCAATACCTCTACGCATGAGTTGCTGATCACCAAGGAATTGCTCTAAGCCTGACATACCACCAGACTCATATATTTCCCGCAACTTAGTTGAAGGTATATTATATGAAGAGCCCATTTCAGCAAATATTTGTGCCTTAGCCACTCCAGCAGCTTCCAAAGCAGCAGCCTTATTAGTTCCAAAGACGCCTCTTTCTGCCTGCTGCTCTATTTCCATTATAGACGACAAGCCAGCAATATCTGAGCTCATACCTCTAGAAACTTCATAAGATGAGAAAGCCGTAGAAAACGCAGTAAGATTATCTACGTTAAAGTCATCTCTCAAAGCAAGTAAAGCCTTATCAGCAGAAACCATGCTTTCATTAATACCCATCTTAGACGTAGAGAAGTCAGGAGCGAATCCCCTGTTTCTGCTAAATATAGTTTGCGAAGCAGCTATCATCATTCCAGCCAAAGGACTCACACCTTTGTGCAAGTCAATACCATAAAGGTCCTGAGCAAGTCTTTCAACATCTTCACTTGTCAATCGCAAAGATGCACCAAGCTTTTCTAAAGAAGCGTTAGTTTGACTAGTAACAGACGCTAAGTTATTAGCACGCCTTCTTTCAGCAGCGCCAATTTCAGCTATCAACCTAGTCAACTCATTTGAACCTACAGCTTCCTCAAAAGCTGCGTCCCTGTGAATATCGTTCGGGTCTATATCTTTGAAGCGCAAATACTCTTTAAACTCTCTAGTATCCCCCTCCATTTTGAACTCGCCCTTATCATTTACAGCGGCGTCCATAGCTCTTTCTAGAAGTTGTTTCTCTTTAGTCAAAGCATCAAAATCTTCTTGACCAAATTCTCCTGTCGCTATTTTAGCTGCTCTACTTTTACGCCCTTCTTCAAGTGCTTCTTTCATAGCGTTTTTAGAATCTTTTTTAAACTTTTTATTACCGAAGTAAGCCAATAAACCTTCCGTTAAAAGAGCAGTCGCTATAATTGCAGCTCCAACAGGACCAGTTACAGCCAACCCTGCCATGCTAGCACCCGCCAGACCCAAACCAGCACCCATAGCCATTTTACCAGTAAATCTACCAGTTTTGAATGCCTCCACGCCGCCTGTGGCTGCCATGTAAGCACCGCCACCCATCGCAGCCAAGCCACCCAAACCAGTCGCAAGTTGACCATACGTACCTAAAGCTACTGGCATAGAAGCTCCCGTTGCAAAGTTGCCACCAATACCAATACCTCTACCGATTGCTACCGGAGCCCCTTTAGCTGCAAAAATCTTCTTTGACCCTAAAGCACTCATGACTCCTTTTACTGATGCCTTGTTAATACCCAGCATTTTAGCAGCGCCACCCATCATATTCGCACCAGGGCCCATAGTTGATAAAGCTATCAAACCAACTAAAGTAGGCATCGCACCCATCAAAGCATTAATCGCTCTAGCAAACATGCCAATAAAAGGCGCCAAAGCATTAATCGCAGTAGCCAAACCAGCTATAACAGCCGGAAGCAAATCAAAAGTCGGACCTATCTTTTCCCACAAATTCTGAAAAGCAGGAAACAGCTTTTCTGTCAAAGCATTCATAGTATCAACCAGCATAGGTAAACCGTCTTCAAAGAAGCCACGATTACCGCCAGAGAACATATCAAAAATTCCGCCAAACAAATTACCTACAGCTGTACCAAACGCCATCAAGCCTTCTCTGTGTTTAACAACAAGATCACTAAAATCTTTAAACAGGCTAGACGTATTAGCCTTAGAACCAGCTTTAAACATGTCAATAATCACATTAGCAGCAGGCTCAAACTGGCCAAGGAAACTACCCATACCCCTAAAGAAATTAGCCATAGCCTTAAAGAAGCCAACAAAGTTATCGCCCATCTCCTTAATCTTCCCTAAATGATCTATAACGTTCTCAGTTATAAAGCGCATGATTCTATCAAAAATTGTAACCATCGTGGGAGCCATTGAATCCGCACCGAATCGTTGAACGATCTGCTGTAAAGCTAAGAAGTTTTCACGCAAACTGTTAGAAATTTGTAAAAATGCTTGTCTCATTGGCTCAAGCATTGGCATACCAATATCAGCAAAAAGTCCTTTCATGTCAGCAAAACCAGTTTTTACAGTTCCCAAAAACGTGTTAGCCAAAGTCTCGCCAGTTCCACCGAAACCTTGTTTAAGTGCGCCACCGCCAGTAAGAGCAGCCCCTAAGCCACCAAACGAACTAATGCCGTCAAGTGCGCCTTTTCTAATACCAGCCAAATTTTGAGCAGCGCCAACAGCACCCGCAACAGTAGTATTCTTAAGAACAGAACTAATCGCCGCAGGATCTGCACCACCAGCAGCATTTATCAAAGCAGCTACTAAAGAAGCACTGTTCTGACCCGAAAAGCCTCCTCTAGCCTGAGCAGAAGCTACCTGCATAGCGCCCTGCCCACCAAGCAAGCCCATATTCCTAGCACCCATACCACGGCTAATTCTTCTAGCCTTCATTCCGCCAGTAAATCCTCCACCTAAAAATGGAACCATCTGTGCTTCTTGGAACTCACGCATAGCGGCAGCAGCAACCGACAAACCAGTAGCAACAGAGGCCGCCGCAACCGACAAACCTTTCAGCGCAATGTTGTACAGACTCACCGCCGCTCGCCCAGTTATCAAAGCTAACTTAATAGCCAAAAGACCAGCAGTAAACACACCAAGCTCAGCAGCCATGGCAAGAAAGTTAATCTTACCCATCATAAGGACAAGCTTACCAAAACCAGCCGTCATTTGCTTAAGACCTCTAGATACACCACCCATAGAACGGCTAACACGCTTCAACTTGTTATCTAAAGAGCGGGCACCACCAGCTATCTTATTATCACGGTCACCGAATCTATCAAACTTTTTACTCATCCCAGCAAGTTCGGCATCAAGCTGATCAGTGTCAATCTTTACCTTTATTACTACGGTACTTTGGACATCAGCCATGGGTTCTCCACTGGGTAAGTAAAATTCTTAGTTAGTTACACTAGTATTCTACCGCAATATGAGGTAATCTATTTAATATCCACCCCTCTGGGCTTTTCTTTTTCGCTCCAACTCCTCATGGTCACGTGACAAGGCCTGAGCGCAGGCAACACGAATCAACCATTCGTCAAAGTCAGAATTCAATATATCTATTGGGTCTGTATGGAAAGCTTCTGCAAGTCGGGCTGCTGACCTTATCCTATGATCGTGAGATAAGTGCTCAGTTAGCCCTTGGTAGGGTCTTCAGCATCAACCTCATCACCATATCCGGCATAATCAAGAATCTTGATAGCTACAGACTCTAAGTGAGGATCAGTCGCATAAAAAGCACGGATAGCGTCAGGAAGTGGGCGAGTTGTGTTTGTCATCTCCAACATCTCTGGGGCAGCAAAGTTTATAGCGTTGCCTTTTGAATCTTCAACCAATTCATCATTGAAATAGATTCCGACAACAGTATTACCCACAACATAACAAGAAAACTTAATTGAATCAAGCTCATCAGTTTTCTTATTAGTAGAGTTTCTACGCCAAGCTTTAAGTTGCTCATTAGTTATATTTGGTGAAAAACGAACAGTAACGCCTCTACGCTCTGGTACTTCCATCTCAATATCAGGTCTTGTAACCTCTTTTGAGATTTCTTCTTTTAACTGTTCAAGAATAGTAAGCTTTTGACCAGCTTTCTTTTCTTCACCAGCTGCAGTAGCAGCAGCTACGTTAATGACTTCGTCGTTTGAATTAGTTCGTGTATCCATAACTATATGCTATCAAATACAAATAGGCGTGTCAACCAGTGGACGATAATTAGTCTGTTAAAGCGGCCCAAGTGTTCTTACCAACGATACCATCAGCTACAAGACCTTCATCTTTTTGGAATCGTTTAACAGCTCGGTCAGTCATTCTACCGAAATCTCCATCAATACCTGAACGAGTCTTGTGCCATGTAAGCTTGTATCCTTGAGCAACTAATAATTTTTGTAACAATTCTACAACTTTACCTTTAGCGCCTTTACGAAGTACGACTTTAGAACAGTCTTTGATGTACTTGGATACAGCACTCTCAGGCTCAGCAACAGCTTTAGTGATTTTCTTTTCTCCAGATAGTGCAGGAGCATCAAACCAAACAAACTTTCCGCCAGAAACATAACCAGGCTGGTGATGCCACCATTCCGAAGGTACTGTTTTTTGAATACCATATTTTTTAGCTACAGCATTAACTTTATCTGTACTCATGCCGCCGCCCCACTTAATTATGCGAAAATCAACTGCATAACCGTAAGAACCGAATGACGGTTGAGCCATGTGATAGCTACCTTGGAAACCGTTAGCTTTTTTCCTATCTGGATTTGCGGCCAGATTGAAACCAGATTTCTTCTTGATGTACCCGTCATACAGGTACTTTTGCTGCCAATATGTGCGAACACCAGAAACAACGGATACCTTACCCTTGATCTCGGGATCATTGAAAAAGGCTTCTAATCTATCTTTGAATCGTGGATGAAGTTCGTCAAGACGAACATTTTTACTTGTGGTTGGTATTGCCATCTTTCTTCCTTTGATGTATTAAGCTACTACGGTGCCTTCAGTTGGTGTTATATGCGATACCGCAAATGTAAGTGAGAAGGACGATGGAGCACCAGAAGATGCGTCACCGTCAATATCTGAAAGTCCGACAAGCAAGCAGCGTGGGTAAACACGCTCTGAACCAGAAACCATTAGATCACAATCTAGTGTAAATATGGTCACGTCGTAATATACACGACCTACGAGTTGACGTAGTTTAGATAGAAAACTCGTGTCGTGTTGCTCATCAAAAAACTTACTTACAGTTATATCACCAATTTCTGAAGGGGCGCATAGAACATCAGGAAAAGCGTTATTGCCGTCATAAATTTTTTCTACAGCAGCGCTTATTTCCCCACCACTAACAGTAGCAAAATAGTTTGTGGAAGAAGACGTCTCCACTGGTGGGCCCTGAACATGCCCAGCACCAGCTCCAGGAAGATCTGATGGCTCAATTGCTGCCACAATTTGTCTTTGGGTAGTTTTCATTTTATGTTTCTCCTAATTATAAGATGGGTGCTGTTAAGTTACTCTTTGTAACCTCAACCTCAATCAAGTCTGCAACTCCAGAAACACGCACACCAACCGAAGCTTTTACAAGTCCAGTAGCTAGCTGACTGTTTGGATTATTTGTAGAATTGACAACTACAGAGTAGCCAGGATCAATAAGATTACCGTCGTCATCATATGCTTCATAAAGACCACCTGCGATTCGCATGGGGTCTAGAAAAGCTTTCAAAGATGCACGAATTCTTCCAAATAGGTTTCCACGTCCATCAATTGTGTTAAACACAAATTGTTCCATGCGGTCTTCACAACCGTAAACAATGTAATTGACACTATCTCGTAGAGTTATGAATCGCCAGTTAGCTTCATCATTAGAAGCTGAACGTGCACCGTAAACTCTAATCTGGTTTCCTATTTTCCTTAGCGCATTAATTCTTGCTTCATCAAGCAGATCGCCATCAGCAGGTGTAACAGCTGTAGCCATATCAGTGATGGTCGTTGCTGAAGAAATTGCGCCAGCGCCTGCACGCCATGGGCCGCCAGCAGCTTCAATAGCACGAGTTCTTGCCGCAGCAACATAAGCTGATGGGTCAACAGTGACTGTTGAAGCTTGTGGGGTTGGCTCTACAGCAGAACCAGCTTCATTTAATGAAGCTAATTCAGAACTTGAAGGTGCTGGAACTTTAACATGTGGGAAATAGAATCCCATATAGCTTGCGCCAGCATTTGAGTAATACGCAGAAGCTGCAGTTTTAGCTTGAGCTGCAGTAGTTGAAGTACCGAAAGCACATATAGCAATTCTGCTATACGCTTGAGCGTGAGCAACCAAGCCGTCCCAAACTGTTGTTCCAGTTCGGCCAGGTAGCGAAATCGCTCCTGATTTGTACTGTCCTGCAAGCAAACCTAAAGCAGTAACAGCTTCAGCATCAGTTGCTGGGTTAGTTCCATTTGCACCAGCCGCTAAAGCAGTTTTAGAAACCACAGCAGGGTTTGCAGCTGAAGTTGTGTCATCAGACGCAACGATTAAGTGTGAAACAGCAGGTGCTGAGTTTATAACATTTATAGCATCCGTGACATCAACAAGGTCACGGGTCAGGTATATTTCAACATCATTTAAATAAATTTTTACTCTAAATCCAGCTACGTCAGCGGCAATAACTTGAACAGCAAGTTTGTTGCCCCATTGTCCTGCATTCTTAGCAGTGAATGTGATTGTGTCATTACCTGAAGCGTCATCAAGAGTTTTTGTAGCAGTGGCGCTAGATGCACCAAGAACACGCTGAACATAGCAACGTGTACCGCCCTCATCAAAATATGTCTTAACATACTGATAAAGATTACCAGCTTGGTAATCTCCATAAAATTTTACATAATCACTAAAGCTCCGACACAGAGTAGGGGCAGCTAGGTCTCCACGTTCTGTCTCACCAACAGCAAACCATTGCCCTGCTATAATATCTCCAATGCCCACAGGCCCTGTGCGCACCGCAGTGGTGACATTAATTCCCGGCATTTCTAGCCTCCATTTTTACTAGTTTTCAATACGGTATTGAACTTGTGCCCTGTCTTTAAAAGTCAAAGCGTTTGTACTAACGTTATATTACCATACAGCGAACTAACCCTGATGGAACTTCCTAACGTCTTACTTTTAGTATAGCATTTATTTTAATTTTCGGAACTATCTTCAGGCTTAGTCATAGCAATTATTTCTTCAATGAAATCAGTGTTTTTTCTGTTCTCAGCATCACGCAACATTGCATATACACGTTTTAAGTCTTCTACTTGGCCATCAACGTCACTTGTTTCGTATTCGTTGAAGTCGTCTGTTCTAGAGACTCTGAATATTTCCATTAATTCTGTAATGGTTTTGTAACTAACTAAGTTATTTGTTTTTGAAGGGAATTCAATAATATACTTTCTGTAGTCAGCTACCAAATCAGTCGTCATCTTCAAACTCCAGCTCAAAGTCTTCTTCATCATCAAACTCGTCATCAACACCGTCGTCACCTTCAGCTTTTACAAAAAGGTCATCCGGTAGCCTACTATCAGTCACAGGGTCATAGTATTCTCCTGTTTCAGGGTCACGCCTAAGAACTATATCACGTGGCTGATCGCCAAATTCAAGAGCGTCAGATACTAAACTGTTTATAAAATCGTTAAACTCTGGATTTTCTGTATCAATTTTTAACTCATCATAAATTTTATTTAATTTTTTATTCTCTGCCATCTTCCAAATCTTCCTTGGTCATATTCATGGGATTAGGTAAACCTAAAGCAGAATACGTATCAGGTGTGCGTTTAGGCCAATCATCGTTCGCTAGCCTTTCCTCTACTGGAGTTTTTTTATTTTCTTCTTTTGCCATGACTTTCCTTTGTTTATTCTACAAAATTATGGTACTTTTGTCAACTTTCTGATGTATCAAAACCTTGAGGTGAGGTTTGTAGCCCTGCTATATCAAGACTATCTTCAACAAACCCTTCGCTAATATTAGATAATATTTTCCTTACTTTTTCTCTAAGTTCAGGTGAATATCTTAAAATTTCATTTGCATCACCTTGTAAACCATATTTCGCCGCAACACTATTAGCCAATTGTGTTATTTCATATTCAGAACTAAGATAGTCTGGATCAGACACGGCTTCTCTAAATAACCTTCCTACAATTTCAACAAGAGCAAGATTCTTAGAGTGATTTTGACCACGTAAATCAATATCATCACCATCCTTCCAAGCTCCTTCTGCAGTCAAACTAAAACTCTTAATTCCTACCAGTTCAGGATCAAGCTTACCAGCAGCAACAATAACTTCTTCTTCTGTCCAGCAACCAAAACCATCAAATGATGTACCAGCTATAGCTTCAATCGGAATTGCTGCTTCTAAAATAACGGCAGTTTTATTTGGTTCTCCACTAGAAAACTGAGTCGCTGTTCCTAAACGATAACTCCAAGAAGACAACGGAGCAAGCTCTCCCTTGTCGTATCCGTCTTCAAACACGCCTGCAGAGTCGCCCATTCCCCTGTATAAAGTCACATGAGTAATTCCAGCCTCTTTAAGATTTTTTATAGTTTGTTCTCTTCTGGCTTTCAAAAAACCTTGATGAATGGCAAGAGTGTCTTTATCAAACGTAAAAGTGTTTACTCCTTGACCAAAAAGTTGAGTATCTATAAGTAACTTATCGTTTTCATCATAAAAAGAAATTTGTGGTAATAGGGCTGATCCTGCCTTTGGTATAGAATTAGGATCAATGACTACGGATTTAATCTTACCTTCCTCTTCGCCCTGAACTACAACCATTTTATCTGATCTTACAGCATCTAAAACAAGTTGACCTATTTCTTTATTTGAAAGATTTGTTTGTGCATCTGGATTTTTACCGTCGCCTGTTGCTACGTACACTTCAGCTTTACTAAAATCTTGCCAGAAAACAGATTGAATAATATCCTCATCAGACATTCCTGATTCAAGAGCGGCAGCAAGTTGTAAATCAAATTGTTGAGACGTTCCCGCCCACGCATCTTGAGCCATACCCGCATAAAAAACTTTAGCTTCTTCATCAGTTAAAGCTTCAGGGTCGGCATCAGGTCTTCCGGCCATTCTACTACTTGTCAACTTTCTTAAAAGTTTTTTCTGATCTTCATTAAGGTTTGATACAAAATTTGTTTCTAAAGATCCACCTTCTTTAAGCTTTCCTCTAAGCTCTTGAAGATCGTGATTATATGACACAACACTATAATTTTCATCAATATACTTTTCCCGTTTAGAATCATCAGTAATTTTTGCATACTGAGGGTTTAACAACATTTTAAGAAACATGGTATCTAAAGTGTTTTTCATTGCTTTACTAAAAACAGGATTTTGCTCGTGTTCAATCTCAATAAATTTAGCGGTTCCCTCATTGCTTTCAGGAAGCATAGTTTTTAATTTTTCACTAGATTTTTCGCTAACCATGCCTCTCTGTTCGGCAATCTTTCTCCAACGATCAGCAAAAACTTTTGCTAATGCCTGACTGCCTGTTTCTGGTTTTGATGCCCTACCTTCTCTAGCTCTTTCAGGAGTAGGCGTTGACGCCCTACCTTCTCTGACTCTCTCAGAAAAAGTACCAGCACCCGTATATATTTCATTACCTAAAACCCTATCTAACCTATCTTCATAATCTTCAAAATCATCATAGCCATCAATAGATTCTTGAAGAACCGCCTCAAGGCCATTCGCCCAATCTTCAGCAGCTTCAATTGAATCAAACTCATAAAAGCCACTAAAGTCTAAATCATTTGCTTCATCATCAAAATCCAAATACTGACCAGCAACAACAAACCCTTCACCATCAGGATTGTTTAAAATTTCCAAATCAACAACTTCAGTTTGCAACTTACCAAATACTTTTTGATTATCGTCAGTAGAGTACACAGGATCTTCCACTCTACTACCGCCCTCAAACATATCCCATCTAGAAGCACGGCCCTCTCTAACATTAGGAGGTGGTAAGCCCAAACGTTCATTATACGCAAACGTTCCTTCCAACGGATCAGGGTCGCCACCTAAAGGTCTAGCCCCAGGCGGAGGTGTTCTCACAAGATCTGGGTTGTCTCTTACCAGTTCTTCAAACAATTGATCCATACGCCGTTCACGCATTTCAGGATCTATATCTAAATCAATGAGGCGTTGCCTTTCAGCATCCCACTGCTCTCGTAACTCTGGAGTTAGAGTCATATCTATTTCAAGAGCTCGTCTGTTTAGGCTTGCATCAAAAGGTAGCCGTTGCGGAGGAGGCACAATGGCTGGTTCGTCAGCAGCAGGAGGAGGCCCACCTTCCAAGCGAGCTGAAGCCCTACCAATTCTTGAGTCACCGTCTCTGATTGGTCTGACAACCCACATGTTAACCTCTTCAGGGAATTGGCCTCCTGTTACAGTATGTTTACCCTCAGAAACAATTTCAAAATCTCCAGTAACAAGCCACTCGTCATCAGAGCCTATAGGAGAAAATTTGTTAATCGGTAAAGCATTAGCCCCTTCAATCCTCAAAAGAACACCATTCTCACCAGTGCCACCATATTCAAGTGGGGTTCTATCATTGTCAGCAGTTGCTCCTATAGGCATCCTAATTTTTTTAGACTCTAACATTCGCTCTCTAGTCTCAGGATCTAAAACAATGCCACGCCATAAAAGATCTTTCTCAGGGAAATCATTTATAGCAGCTTGTAAATCACGCACTGCCATTGTATCATCTTCTTCCCCTCCTCCAAATCCAGTTGAATAAGAGTCACGTACCCAATCTTTTATCAAACTAGCAGCACCATCTCCGTAAACATCACCAAAATCAGAAAGTCTAGCATCTAAAGCTTCTTCGTTTAACTCTTGGGATATCTCGTAAAACTCCTCATCTGAAATTTCTCCAGAATCAAGCAACCTTCCAGCTTCTTTAAGTCTTTCAGAGACCAAATCATCTCCAGTAGCTAACCATCCCTGTTCCATATCTAATAAAGACTCTTGATACTCTTTGCTCGCCCTACCTGGTCTACCTCCCTGTCTTTTAGACAAGTTTTCCATAAGGACTTCTCTTTGCTCTTCAGCAGATAACCTAAGCAGACCCCTCTTAGAAAATTCAGCATTAATAACGTCTTGCCCAACATTGTATACGCCAATAATTCTACCATCTTGAGGACGATACATTCTTCTTATTTCCTCATCACTAAGTTCTTTAACTCTTTCTTCTAAAACAGAAAGAGCATTCTCATCAAAACGGTTAGGTCCTAAAGGAACTGCACTAGTTGATGTAGTGTATTTCATTAACTCATCAATAGGCATTTTTCGGTAGTCGTCTTCACTATAAGTAAGAGAAGGGAAAGATGGTCTTAATGGTATGCTTCCGCTTGGAGGCGCTTCTGGCGGTCTAGTAGGCGGAGCACTTGGAGTAACGTCACGGCTTGGCAAGTCATCTTCCTCAGGTAGCGCACCAACATTTAACATGAGTTCGTCAAGGAACGGCGTTAAGTCTCTCATCTCTAACATTGAGAATTGATCTTTTTTGGCAGAAAGCGAAAGATACGTGGTTAGTGAGTTCATTTGGGTGTCGTCTAGCTCGTCAAAGGCATCATTCCAGTCTTGCTGTACTTTCTGAACTAATCTATCGTAAACAGCTCTTTCTTCAGGACTTAGGTTTCCTGCTTTCATTTTAGCAGCTAATGAGTATAACTGTTTAAGGTCTCTTTCAAATGATTCGTAGTTTCTGGGATCAACACCAGTTTTTTCTAAAGCTTTTAGGGCAATGTACTGGGCGCCTCCTCTAGCAAGTATTTCGTGTGGGCTAGCAAGGTAACCAGCTTGACCGTTTGTTAAGTTCCCTTCTTTATCAAAAGGATTTGCTAAAGCTACTAAATCTTTGAAAGAACCTGTTTCGCTAGCCCTAGTGTAAAACTCCATGAAAGCTCTAGTCTTAGGATCTAAAGAAACGTTTTGATCATTAAGTCTCTTTTTGAAAATTGCTGAAAGGTATAGTGATGGATCACCTGCACTTGCTGGAAGCTCTCGCCCTGCTCGTCTTTCCCATTGCCTTAGGCGGTTATCTCTAGCTTGTATTTTTTTAAACTCTTCAGCAGGAAGATAAAGCCTTGCTATGTCCACTACGGCACCAGGATTAGTGCTAATTTTGTAAGCTAAGTCCGATGGGTTGGTTGTAAGTTCTTCTTTAAGTTTAGGAGGTAAATTTTCCATGGAAAGTAATGTTTCTGCCAAGGCCATAACAGTAGTCTCACCGTAATCACGCCTCCCATCAATATCTTTAATGTCTTTGTCGCTACCATCAATAGCGTGAACCATTTCATGTAAAATGTCACCAATGTATAATCCAGATGTAGATCTTCCATCTGGAAGAACTACATCACCAACATAGCTTTCAATAAATTGTTCTTGAGCAGAGCCGCCCCTCATAGACATGGGTCTCATAACAAGTATGCCTTTTTCGCCTTCGTTATATGGGGGAATGAACATGGCGTTCGCCCCTGCAAATTCAAATACATACCTATCAAAGCCAGCAGCTAACTCTTCATCAGGTAATCTCATTTTTTCTTCACGAGTGTATTGATTTAAATTAGAATCATATATTGGCAAAGTCAAAAGAATGTCTCTTTCTATCGCAGAGCCACGACCAACGACCTGTATCTCAATATCTCGCATACTTTCAGGGAGCTCCAACACAGAATCTAAAGTATCAAAAGCCTCAGCAATGCCACTCTGTTCTTCCTCAGAAAAGCCTTCAGGAATAACTTTAACTCTAGAGCCAAGGCTCTGACCTTTCCCAGCCTTTTTACGTCTTCTTTCACCAAATTTTTCTCTAAATTTAGACAAATCAACTAATTTACCTAAGCGTTGAGCAGTTTGAACAATACCTCTCAAAGTAGTATCATTTTCATCAAAGCCAGCTATAGAAGCACGGCCCTCTCTATCACTAGGCCTCTTAGCCTTAAACGGAGTTAAATCCATAACACCGTCATAAAACAGAGTTCCAAAATTAACTAAATCATTTACAGTAGCACCATCCAAAACATTTTCTACAGAAGTACGCAAACCTTCATCCTCAATACCATCTATAGCATCTTGGATAACATCATCATACTTGCCCTTTTTGTAATTAACCAAACTATCGTGGACTGCCGCATACATTAAAGAGTTTCTTGAACCATCAGGATTCTCAAGCGCCAGAATAAAATCGCCCAACTGTGGCACATCCGCAAAAGAAACACCATTGTCTTCGTTATACCTGTCCCAATCAATTATATTATCAAACTCGCCAACTTTATACGTTTTTACCTTTTCAATATTAAAATCTTTAAGCATGCCCCTAAGTCTTTCAGCACGCTCATCATCTCCAACAATCGCAGCAGCCATAATTCTAAAACTACTATTAAAATTACCGCCAACAATACCAGCTTTAAACTCATCATAAGCGTTTAAAAGATCGGTCATTCTCTCCAAGGTTTCAAAAACTTGCTCTGAGTCTTCCTGCGCAACATAACCTTTACGAGGCCATACGACAACACCATCAGAAGAAGCAGTAGTTTTAGCTCTTCTAACTCCCATAGCTTCCATAAACATAAAGGCGTTAGCGTTAAAAATGTCAGCTAAACCCATGCCTTTAGTGTTAATGCTTACAGACTCACCATCAGAATTAGTAAAATTGATTGTTGAGCTAGCGCCTAACTCTACATTGAAAATGCTTGGCCTAGCAACACCATCATCATCCACGACAGGACTTAGGTCAATCTCTCTATGGAATCCAGAATCTGTGTGTGTACCAAAAACAGGAGGAGTGTACTGTCCAACTAAATTACCTTTTTCATCATACACCTCATAGTTGAATCTTCCAGAAACCTGAACAAAATCTTCATCTATTCTCTGGGGTTCAAGTTCAGGAGTGGCAACGATCCTATAGCTTTTACCATCAGAAGCAACTTTTTCTCCCAAGTCAATACGCTTACCGATAAGAAAAGCATCCCTTATATGTTCTTCTCTTTGCTCTTCAGTTAACAAAGTGCTAAATATTTCACTAGGCTCAATCTCACCACTTGCTATCTTTCCCTTAGAAAAATCTATCGCTTGTTGTATTTCTTCCTCACTAGCCCCATCTAAACTCTCTCTATAAAAGTCTTCAAGTGCAGCAGTAAGATCCCAAGGATCGCTTTCTTCATCACCCCAAAACCTTTCAACGACTTCCTCAACCAGCTCAGACTTTTTTGAATCTCTATCTGTTCTAGTTTGCTTCCAATCATGAGCACCAACATCTTCACGTATACTCTCTGGAGTTATATCTATTACGCTTCTATCCGTAGTATCACGAGAAGCCCTGCCCTCACGAACACGTTTATAACGTTTCTCACGTTCATCCAAGTGCAAATCTAGCCTATCTAATAAGTCCATTCTTGCAGTATAATCATTAGTCTGAGATACTAATTCATCCAACCTTTCAATAGTGTTATCAAGATCTTCATTGGATAAACTACTAGGATTTCTGGGAACATCTTCAACCGTGGGATCTTTGATATTAGACGACAAGAGTTCGTCAACTGCGTCTCTTATGTCATCTGCATCATCATCGTCATTATTCAAAATGGCGCTTAATGTCAAACCCCACTCTTGAGCATCTTCTATGCTATCAAACTCATATTCATCATAAAAATATTCAGGGTCTCCATCAGGATCTCTATAAGAACCAACTATCTGAAACTTTCCATTATCAGGATTATCAACAATCTCTAAGTCAACATCAGAAGTTTGCAGCCTGCCATAAACACGCTGTCTAGTATCCTCACCATATCTTGGACTGTCAATCCTATCGCCACCTTCTATTATGTTCCAAGGATTCAAAGGCCTCAAAGCAGAAGGCGTTTCAACAGGCGGTTCCTCAACTGGTCTGACCATAGAAGGCGCACTAAGAGTTCCCATGTTACCAACAGGCTCATTCATTTGACCTATTGAACGTTGACGTTGAGCAATCGTAAGTCGCATAGATCGCCACGTAGGATTATATGCAACACTCCTATTGTTCTCATCAACGAGAACCATGCCTTCTATATCACCCAGATTTCTACCTGGAGTTCCAGAAAGCAACTCTCTACCAATTGCGTTTATAAATCTTGTTCCTACAGGGCGTTCAAAAAAAGTCCCCTCCTGAACAATGCCATCTAAATCGGCATCCTTAGGATTGGGATTGTATGGGTCTGTTCTGACCCCGCCCCAACGTACACTAACCATATTATTATTCTATCAGGATGAAGGTGTAACCGCAAGAGTTGAAACAGAATAAGCGCCTGTTCCAGAAGCATTTTTAGCAGCTACTCTAAAATAAATTGGAGTACCATTAGTTAAACCAGTCACCGTGTGTGCTGGATCTAAATCTCCGGTATCAGCAACAGCAGTTGTCCAAGTAGATCCATCGGTGCTTTTTTGAATTACATAGCTAGTTATTTCGTAAACGCCACCATTCCACGTTGAGTTGTTCCAATTTATTGTGACTTGAGCATTGCCTGCTACTGCTTGAGGAATGGTTGGGGCATTCGGCAGTAAGCTTAAAGTGCCTACAGATGGATCAAAAGAACCGACAACACCCAAAGCAGTATGATCTATTGTTTCTTCAAGAGATAAATCAAAAGCAATAAAAGCTCCAGCCAAAAATCTTTCACCTTTTACTAAAGTTAGTTCTGAAAACTCTTCTCGCATAGTGCCCTCATCAACTTTTGGATAACAAGGAACTGTAGTATCGTATGCTCTAAGCGAGGGATTATCTAATAAAGCTTCCCTGACAACAGTTGATAAATTATCCCTTTGTTCAGTAACCACTTGCTCACCTGTAGCCCTTACCCAAATATATGATCTCATAGAGTACTTAACTTGATAGTTCGGATCATAGTCATACCCATATCCTTGCTTAGTCATGGACTGCGTGTCCATAACCAAAGAAATAACAGTAGGCCACTTTCCCAAAGTAAAAGGCTCATAGGTTAAGTAAAGCTTGGGATCGGGTAACTGAGACGAACTTAAGTTCCACTCATTTCTGTACGTTATTAATCTAGGCGGCAGATCATTAGCCAAATAGTTACTAACATAGTTTTTCGCTAAGCGGGGTCCTGACATCATATTACGTTAAACAACCCCTTAGCTTCTTTTGTAGTAGGGACAGTTCCCTCTACTATATGCTTTGCTACCCTTCCTCCTGTTTCTCTAGCAAAAGTTCTAGGCACATACACGACTTGACGTTCATGCATATTTCTTGTCCCAGTCTGATGAAACTGCGCATACTGAACTCTAGTACCAAACTCCATAGACTTTGGACCCAAATCCCTAATTCCCATAGGGTTTGTTAGTTGGCTTAAACTGTTCTCTAAATCCCCAGTTCTAACAAGCGTTCCACCAGAGTACCCTTGAGAACGCTTCTCAGCAAAAGTACTAGACTTGAGAGGCGCCCAACCACCAACAGGCGCACCATCAGTTTGGAAAAGCCTGTCATGAGCTTTAACCAACTCTCTTTGCATATGCCTCAAAGGAGGCCTAAGATCTCTACTTCGTTTAAGCGCACCAGCAATCCATCTATCCAACTCAGAAGTATCAACTTCTGTTGTTACCGTTTTCTTTCGTATCGCCATAGCTAAGACACCCTAACTCTACGATACCGCCTTATGCTCGCTAATTCCCTTTCAGTAAAACCAGTCTCTAAAGGAGCAATGTTTCTAGTGGTTAAATCTTTCAAACCAACAGTATCATCATACATGTTTTGCATTTCTCTAGCAGCAGCCCTAAGTATCAAAATCTTAAAAGCTTTAATGTTAGCCCCATCAAGACCAGCAGTATAGGTTATATCTACTTTATCGTTAGCGTAAGCATTATAAAGGTCAACTCCATAATCCCTTTTAAGGAAATCTGTTTCAGCGACTTGAACCATCGGCGTAGCTCCATCAGTACCACCAGAAATAGCAGAGCCAGAATTAACCGTAGCTGTGCCTCCCTGATCTCCAGCAGAGCCAATAAAAGACGGCCCTGATCCACCAGTACCATTAGGTATCTTACCGCTATTAGCTACTGAGTTATAGTTTTTACCAGTCTTAACAGCCTGAAATGATTTATTCGTGGCAGTATTGCTAGCAACAGTAATTGACTCAGTGTTTGTGTAAGCGTAAACATCTGGGTCATCGGGATCAGTGGTGCTGTCAACATAATAAACTGTAGCGTTACCGACACCATAAGTGCCGTTTGTTGCTCCAGCCAAATCTAATTTAACAGTAGCTTTAGCTCCCTCAGATGTAGCAGGCGTTATAGTTAACGAAGATACTGTAACCACAGGGCTTTCATTTAAATACAAAACCCATGTAGGCGTATACAAAACACCAGCCGCCGTCAGCGTGGTTGCATACGACGGATCAGTGGTGTAATTGTAATAATAGTTATTCTGTGCTACGCCTCTTCCGATCTCTGGAACCCTGTAGGTTTCCGTAAAAGAAGTAACCGAAACAGGGCGTCGCAAATAAGCAACAAGCTCAGCTTCAAGCCCATCAAGGATGAACTGTGCAGCGTCTTCCTGCTTGTTGTCCAAATCTATATCCATGTATGTTTCTACATCGGAAACTGTTACTAACGCCATAGCTTATCCTTAAAGGTTACAGATTAACGACGTCTTCTAGCTCTTGCCCGCCTGAAAGCGCTTCTAGCTCTTGACGCTGCTTGTCGGGCACGGTCAGCTATTCTCCGACCTACTCGTCGGGCTCTACCAGCGACTCCTTCGCCTTCTTCACGGTCAACCAGCTTTTTAATTGGTTTAGGCATTTCAACTCCAAAATTGTGTAGTGAATAAAATTGCTCCTCAGCTTATATGATACCGCAAATAGGTATACAGTCGCCATTACTTCAAACTTTCAAAAGATTAAAGAACTCCCCATTCATCCACATCAAGCCTATAACAGAATAACCAATAATATCCAAATAGGTATCAGCTATAGACTCATTCCTTGCTTCACTAGTTCCTGACAAAAGATTCTCTAATCTAGCCACCTTATCATGCAAACGTAATATCAAACCTTTTTCCGCAAACCTAGCTATATTGTTAGGACCATAATCCCTCTGCTTATCAGCCAAGATACGAGAAACCTCATTAGGATCAAGACCATCATAAGCTAATAAAACAAAAGCCCCCAAGTTTAACCAGTAAGACTCTGACTCTAAAACGTCATCCCCATGAAAAAACATGTCAATCATATTGTCAACATGGCTACGTATCTGCTTAACAGGATCTTCAAGAGAAAGCTCAACATCACTTGTTTTTACAATGTCCTCGCTACTGCGATTCCATATTCTAAAGACATGCTTTTCAGCAGCATCGTCCCAAGTTCTTGTACTGTGTAAATTTTGTAAAGTAACCAACTTAGTTGCCCCTGTTAGCCGCAACAGCAGAAGCTGCATTTATCAAAGCTTTCAAAGAAAGCAATGCCCAAATGGCCAATGACATTTGAAATGCATTCCAAAACCCTATGCCTGGGTCTATCCAATCCATATTTGGCCAAGCTGATATCATTATTCTATTTATGGTCATAATCATTAAACCAGTAAATGCAGATATACCAGCAATCATAAACAAACTATTTAATTGTAACCCTTTTCTTTTGGGTTCGCTTTGCTCAGATGCTTTTTCTACACCACGCAAGATAGAATCCCAATCATCATTTCTATTTTTACTCATTATCTTCCTTAATTATTTGATAAATCCACTGCCTACTCAAGCCATACTCCCTAGCTAAAACAGAAGGAGACTGACCCTTCTCATAAGCAATTTTTATTTTTTCATTTCTTTGTATTACATAATTCTTTGATTTTGGACCAGGCCTAATAGGACCCCAAGTCCAACTTGGTATTGCTTCTAAAAGCTCTATTCTTTGGGAAGATAGTAAACTCTGACGATAACGTGTACGCATATAGCTTACCCAGTGACCTAAGTTTATCTCTTCCCCACCATCAAGAAACTCTAAATGCCCGCTTGGGACTAGAGCGTCTCCATACCGCTTCTCATATTGCAATAAAGCATTGTAATACTTTTTCCATCTTTGTTCATGCTTCATATACTTATTTTAGTAAAGATTTGTTTACATGTCAAGTGGATTATTTGAAATCTTAGCTGTGTTTTATCTCAGCGGAGAGTGACCTTATTTTTTTAACAACAGACTTCGTACCAACTCTTTCAGACCACTCAACTATATCTTCTTCAACTTCTAATTCAATAGCATCCCAGCACATAATAAAACGAGGGACATAAGACTGAGGTATTTCCTCAACTAAAAAATTAAAATCATCACAAGCAGGATACTTACTCATCCCACAAATTAAAGCTAGACCATAAGGCAATGATATCTCGCCCTTAAGAGACAAAGGGGCTGTTTTTGAAATGCCTGATAACTCAACTAAATCAGCTAAATATTCTAGGTCTAAAAAGACTTTATTTCCTTTAAGGTCAGTTAGTGTATGCATAACCTCTATTCTAGCAAAGAAGATGGGGCTTGGGCAACCAAACCCCATCTCATTGTGGAACTCGGAGTCCGGCCTCTACGCCGATACCATACACTCTCCTCCTTACAGAATAGCCTTGCCGGTACAAAGCTATTCTAAAGGTAGTATTTTCACTATAGTAAAACTATTTAAGGTATAATACGAATTACCTAATTGGGCATGCACCAGTAGCGCACTCATCTCCCAACAATGCCATATCATCTTCTGAAAGAATCGTAGAGCCAGAAAGCTTTTCTCCAAGAGGAGTTGTGGTCTCCAACATACTTATGTAATCTTTTTCAAAAAGCTCTCCCATTGGAGCCTGATCAAACCCATGCTCTGAGTGAAGCAAAAAGCTAACAGACTTCATTTCAGACCAATACTCAGCAAGATAACTTTGAATTCCTTCTAGTTCCTCAGGTCTGTAATAGACCGTAACAGAAACAGCGTTATCTGCCCATACCTTCTGAAGTTTACGAACTAAATCCATTTGTTCTATTGCTGACATATCTTTAGCCAAAACTGTACCTTCTGGAAACTTACAAGGAAACTCAACAACAACTGTACGGTGATCTTGAGATCCATCAAAGTTCCTTAACGGCTCAACAAAGTATCCTTTTGACTTACAATAGTTGACCAAAACGTCACTTGAAGCCATACGCATACGCTTCACAAAATACTGACTAAATCCAGGGTGAACTCCAGGCGTAACTCCAGGTAATAAGCTCAATGTTCCTGACGGTTTAACTGTAGTTAACCTAACTGACTCAGGCCATCCACGTTCAGCTGACCACCGCTTGTCTAGCTCTCTAAGAGCAACATAAGTATCGTCTAGCCAGTCTAATCTATCTAGAGCTTGAGCAACACCAGTTATACCTAGCCCTAGTCGCATGTTTTGAGATGTGATCTTATCTGAAGCAGGATCTAAATAAGACAAAGCAGCAACAGCTTTTTGAACCTTATATAACAAGCAAGCTACATCAATCAACTCTTCTTTAGAGCTAACCATAGGTAAATATATCTCAGATAAGTTACACGATTCACGATTTGACAGCGGAATTTCAGCACATGGGTTAACGCCAACTATTGAGTGGTCTGGTCTTTCCTCTCCCATCCTACCATACTTAATTGAAGATTCCAAATTAAAGAAACCGTAAGGTTCACCATTACCTTTGTAACCTTCCCATATCAAATCAGGCATATCTTTCATCTGATCAGCAGAAACAAACACAGTGTTATTAGACATGGCTCGTTCAATAGGAATATCTCCTAAATCCCATCGCTTAGCCATTAAATAATCTTCATCATCTAAAGAGCCAACTGCAATCTCTGCGCTTCTACGAACGTTACCAGCTACAACTATAGATCCAATAATATTCATACAATCTAAAACTTCAACTGAAGTTAGAGTTCGTCCAACTGCTTTATCTAAAACTTTGCATATTTTTTCTATACCAGATATGAGAATCTCAGGCCCAGACGCAGTTCCGCCAAATGTCTTTATAGGTACGCCAGCTTTTCTAACTAAATGAGTTGCATAGGTCATCGTGGACGGATTATCGTCATCTCCTAAGTAGCATTCAAAAACTTTTCTTACTACCTCTCCCCAGCCTTCTCTTTTATCAGGAACTATATAATCCGCATCGTTAGCATCGCAGTGATCAACCCAAGCGTTACGAACAACACCAAGTCTTTCAGGAGCGTTACAAGAAAATCCTACACCTCCACCAAGCATCAGTCGCTCAACAGCCCAAGAAAAATCAGATGGTTTTTGTACATCAACAAACCAGCAGTTAACAAGACTGTCACCACCTAAACGTTTATTATTGTCTGTACCTAGTTGCCAAAGCATTCTTCCAGCAACACAACCTCTAAGGTTAAATATGTAATCATAAAGCCTGTTAGCTTCATCTTCCGTAAGGCGTGCTCCTATATCTTGAGCTCCGTTTACTACACGTTGAACGGTTTCATGCCACTCTTCCGTGCGAACTATGCTATCGGACTCTAAATCAAAAAAAGGTCTAGCATATGTTCTTTTATAAGTAACATAGCCTAGCCCATTAAATCCCCAAGGGGGCATTTTTTCTGAGTAGCTTTCGGCGTGGTCGTCAGATATTCTAAAATTTTTCACGTTCTCTCCTGAAATAGAACTAGCTGGCATTGCTAGTCCGTGATTGATTATGATGGGATTTAAGTATTCTAAGATACTTATCTAATTAAAAAATGTCAAGTCGTTTGGAGACTTAACATTTTTCATGATAGCACAGAAAATTCTTTTTGTCAAATCGTAATGTTTGCTAATTTCCTTGCTAATTCAACTTGACCACAAAGAACCAAAAACAATCCTGCAGCCTCTTCTTTTATTTCAATATAAGCGTCACCAAAAATGTCAATCCGAGTAGAAAATAAACCAATCTCACAAAGACTACGTAAACAATCTACATACTCTAAATCAGATGTAAAAAACAACTCTTCCTTCTCAGCGATCTCTCTTAGTTCTAATATTTTAGCACTTAAAGAATCGTTTGTCAATACCGACTTTATCAGATCTACAGAAGTGTTTTCCCAGTAACCAAACAAAGATAAAGAAGGCCTGACTGTTTCATCTTGCATCAGCGATCCTGTTCTTCCAGATAAGCACATAGCTGCATCAAGCGCAGCATCTTCTTCTCCGTGGATTGCCAAAAATAACACGCTGTTATCAGCTAGCCCTATCGCTTCTAGAACTTGCTTATCCTTACGAGAGTCTACTAAACAATACTCGCTAGCTAAAGAAACGACCTTTTCAGCGTTCTTAAAATAAAAATTGTCTTGACCAAACTGAACAACAGAGTTAATGTGCAACATTAAATCCATTCGTGAGTCTTTAACCACACCGTTGTTATCTATCAAGAAAAATAAAAGATTTTTTATCCCCACAACAGCATCAGGGTCAACAGTAAGTAACGATTTAATGTCATCGGATGACCACGATTCAAAGTTATCAAAGTCATCATCTTTTTCCATACTAATAGTATATAAAAAAGAAAAGCCCCCCTGCCCGAAGGCAGGGGGTCTAAACTTTAGGACCGTTTAAGTCGGTCTGACTAACTAATTCCTAGGTTTAGCTAGGAGCAGCGTCAAATGTGACTTTCACAAACGATTCTGGTCGCTTAACAGCAAGTGCCAAACGTTCTTCAGCCAGAACAACGATAGCATTTCGGACAAAGAAGTCTGAATGCTGTTCGCTGATTCTGATAGAAGCAGCTTCACGGTCATACAACTGCGCACCAGTTCCGAACGCACCGATTAGGGCGGTTCCAGAAGCAATAGCAGGTGTATCAATGACAGGGATTCGCCAAATTCGTGATTCAGCGCCACCAGCTACAGAGATCGCAAGCAAGTATGTGCCCTGCGAGTTCTTTGTTAGCTCAATGTCTTCCCAGTCATTAGGGTTGACGATGATACCTGTTGGTTCGTAGTATGCAAGATACGAAAGCGTAGCTGCACGACGAACGGCATCTGCCTTAGTGTCAGCAACCGGAGTTGTTGCACCAGCGGACCATGAATAAGTCTGGATGCTACCGTTATTTAGAATACCTGCAAGGTCTTCTCCGGTACCTGATCCAGATAGGATTTGTGTATCTTCTGTAAGACGTAGACCATAAAGAAGTTCGTTGTCAATGATTGATCGCAATTGCGGTTCATCGGCTAGAACATTCCTATGAGCAGCTTCCCAGTGAGCAATGGTCCGTACAGGAGCTTGCTCCCCTACGAATGTCATTGTTGACTGTGGTTTCGCACCAAAGTTGCTTCCTTGTCGCTCTGCAACAGTATCAGCATTGTTGGTGAAACCAGTTTGACGGAAATACTCAATTACGGCTGCGTTTGTGGTACGTGATGGGAAAAGATCCCGTACTCGGCTTCGTCGTTGTGCGATTGGGATAATTCCGTCACGCTCAACAGCTCCGAAAGAACCGGGTGTACCAGTTGGCAGACCTGAGTAAATGTCTTTTTGCTCAAGTGTCTTCGTAACGAATGGAGAAGCCATATTAGCTCCGTTCCTTCCGCCATGTAGGGATTTGAATTCTTCCGAACTAACGAAAGCTTCACCTACAGAAGTTCTGTATGCTTTAACTTCAGCTTCAACGCCAGCAGCTACTTCAGCAGCTACAGAAGCGTGTTCAGCTTCAGAAGACCATGCAGAAACATCCCGAAGAGTGGTCATGTCTTCAATGAGACCCTTGATTTCTTTAATCTGGGTCATGTTTTCGTTAAAAGATGACCGATGGTCATCAGTAACTACGAGGGTTTCACCCTCTAGTGATATTGAGTCAGCGATCTCTTGTTGCTCTGCCATTTTAGCGGATAGAGCGCCTTTGAGTTCGTTGAGCCTACCTTCATCAAAGCTCATGTTATATATCTCCTTCAATTGAATGAAACATGTCTACTAATGACAGGCGACCCAACAAAAAAATCTGTGAGTACGACCAGTCAATTATTATGCTACCAACACCGTAAAGGTATTCATGGGAACTTTCCAAGAAATTTTACGGTGAAGGCTTAATTCTATTATAATGTATATATGTTTTGTAAAGCAACTACTATACAACAAAGACACTATTCAGTAAAACACATTTACACAACCTGCCTAAAATAGACTATGACAGGAGAGTTATATACCTTTTACTATCTTTCCAACTTTTTTACGTTTACCCGAAACAAGTCCACCACCAGGAAGCGTCTCTATACCGGCAGGACCACGGCCTCGTAACTCTTCCCAATGCTTACCACGATTAACTATTCTACGAGTAGGTCTAGCAGCTCTAAGAATATTTGAACCACCAACATTAGCGTGAGCTTTAGCAGCATTGTACTCTTCAGGATTACCACAAGGAAGCCAAACTCCCTGCTTAACCATGTGAGCACCAAAACATCCTAAACCAATAGCCGCTTTAGAAGCAGACTCTTCAGAATCAAAAGTATCAGCTTTTCCAGAAGGCTGAGCTTTTGGCTCACCTTTTTCTTTTCTTTGACGCATTATCCTATTGCGATTCTTCTCACTCCAAGAACGACCTGCATTTCCTCCCCAAAGTTCGTGCGCAATTCTTCCAGCACTGGGAAAACCTTCTTCACCAGAATTCCATCCTTTAGCCTTTGAGTCAACAGCATGACGTGCAAAAAATGAGTGCATTCTTAAGACTGTGCTAGAGCTAAGCTCTCTACCATTTATGATATCTCTTGCTCTAGCCACACCCACAGCAGTTCCGCCTCTGCCATGCTCTTTACGCCATTCCAAACCACGCTTAGCAGCAGCAACCATACCAGACGTTGGCTTAAAACTTGTTTTATTTTCTGCCTTAACTTCAATGATTATCTCATCTACGCTCTTAGTTTTACGAGGATGCTTCTTGGGGAGTAAATCGTTATCAGTTGTGTACTTAGGGTTACTAGGTTTACCGCTTGAAACCAGCTTTAAAAAGGCGTTTACACGGCCCATAGACCACTGCTGACGCCCCATACCTGGCCTGTGAGAGGCTGAGAACGCTCCTGCGCCCCTTCTCCACACAGCTTTAAGCATGCCAAGAGTAACATTTCTGTTCTTCTTGTTAGCCTTTTTCATTTTTTCGTTATGTTCTTTTACTTTATTTTTTAAAGACTTCTCAACCTCAGCGGAAAGTTTGATACCGCCCCTCTTGCCAGAAGCAGATCCAGGTTTATTTGTGCTAGAACCCCGTATCCTTTCTGACGGTTTAGCAGGCGTTTTTGGATCACTTTTAGTTGAGCTCTGCCTTTTCTTCCATTCCCTAAACTCAGGGTTACCTAACTCTATAAGTTTTTGCAAATCTTTCTCAGATTCACAAGGACCCCAAAAGTCCCCTACACGATGCGCCCCTGAACAACCTAAAATTTTAGATATTTTTTCAGCCATTTCCTTTGTAGGAACTGTTTGACCTTCAAGGGGATCTTTAGCCATCGCTTACCTCAGCTGTCATTTCGTTTTCATTATCTTGAGCGCCTTGCTCAGGCATTGCTGGAGCAGAACCGTATGCAGGCCCATTAAACGTGTTCTGTGATAGCTTAACTAACTTCTTAACAACTTTAGAGCTTTTTGACTTTTCAGCGCTTTTAAGTATTGAATAAACTTGTTCTGCCGCTTTTCTTTCAGCCGCTTCCGAAACTGTTCCAGTTAAGGGATTTTGGCCGCCAGAAGAAACAAATAAAGCCATTTCTAATAACGTGTTAATGTCAGCAAAACTAGCTAAACGAGGATGGTTCATTGGGAACTCCTCAACGTAGTCTTCCATATCATCCATGCTTAAAGCATCTAACTCTAGACGTAGAACTTTCTGAGAAGAGTTATACTCATTTATGGACTTGACAGCAGAGTCATAATTTTTAAGATTCATTTTTTTCGTTTTAGGAAAAAATAACTTAAGGTTTTCTTCAGTGTATACAGGCTCTTTTGCATCATAGTTTTTAAGAGTCTCTGCTCTTGATTCAAACTGAGCTACTCTTTTCATCAAAGGCAACTTACCAGTAAACTCCGCATTGCGCTCGTCATCAACACGAACAACTAAATCTTTTTTGTACAAATTGTAATATTCCATATATGCAATCCTTTATACCTATATGTTTATCATATCGTTTTTAGTCAACTTTAGCAACTTATGCGCCCATCGGCACAGAAGGATACTCAGTGTCTAAAAGATTTTCTAAATCTTCTATACTCATTTCCTGCCACTTTAACCACGTAGGTCTTATGCCATGCTCGCTCTTGTAAAGGTCAGAGTATAATCCAAAAATATCCCACTTAATATCAGACTCTATTTCTGCTGGGGTTGTTTTAGCAGCTTCAGCTATGCGCTCAAAAGACTGACCTTCGCTGTGCCTTGCATACATTTCGTTCAAATAGTCTTCATATCTTTCGTAGTCATCAAAAGGATCTACTCTTTCAAACATCTCATCAGAAATGCGTTCTCTTCGTGAAGCACGGCCCTCTCTTGACCTATCTCTAAGCTCAGCTTCTTCCCTAATCTCATTTAACTTTTCAAGATCACGTTGCTCGTTTTCAACTCTTTCTTCTTGCAACGCTTGTCCTTCTAAACCTAAGGATTCTCTTCGTCTTTGTTCAGCTTGTCTTCGGTCACTTTCATCCATTGACTCATTGAATCTTTCAGCTCTTTGGTCACGTGTTTCCTGTGTTTCTCTTGCATCCGCTGCATCTCTTCTTCGTCTTCTATCAGCACGGCGTTCACGCTCTGCTTGACGTGTTTCAGCTCTTCGTCTTCTTCTATTTATCTTGTCCCTAGTTAGCTCGCTAAACTCTGGATTTCGGATAAGTTTTCCTGTTTCAGGGTCACGAATTTGTGCTGGAATGTCATACTCTGCATTCAAATCAGGGTCTTCGTCACGGCGTGTCATTCTACCTTCACGCTCAGCTAGTCTTCTTTGACCTACCTCATTCCTGCCAATCCTATCTATAATATCTCTTGATGCTCCACGTCTTCTCGCTTCTCTTTGTCTTTCAGGAATAGACATTCTCTCAAACGCTCTTGTTTGTGAAAGCCTAGAACCATCGGCATCTCTACCTCCAAGCGAATCCGTAACAAAGCTAGCACGACGTCTTGGAGCGCTTAGATCATCTCTAGTTCTACCCCTAGGTGCGCCTCTCTCCACATTTCTACTAAATCTACCTTCACGGAAACGCACTTGACCTTCAATCGCATTTCTAAGACGATATGCAGCACCTTCCATAGAAGGCGTATAGGAATTAGTAGAACCACCTGCTCTTGACTCGCCTTCTCTGAATGGCTCAATCCTATTTCGGAAAAGTTCGTTCTCTTCGTCAGTAAAGTCCATATAAGAATCAAAGTAAGTCGTAGAAGGACCATCCCCTAACATTTCGGTCTCAGATCCACCACCAGATTCTGAAGCTATCAATTCATCTATAGCTCTTAATTTTCTCTCTTGAAAATCTGTACGACTTTCATTCTCTCGCCTAGGACCAATCCTGTTCTCAATAATTTCATTTATTGCCCGTTCCTGATCAATATTGCTACCATAGAAACCTTGCCTTCTTTCGCCAGTCTCTCTATTTTCAATCGTAACTGGGGTTCGCTCATTAATTCCCCTTTGATTTCGGCTCCTCCTCATACTGCTTATTTCACTCTGCATATCTTCATACAGATCATCAAGATAACGCTCTAACAATCCTTGAACAGGAACTACGTCTGAGTCTCTAAAGGCTTCATAATCAAAGTCTTCACGATCATATCTTGCTTCTTCAGCCATATCAGCTTCACGGTCATCCTGAAAATTTGACACATAGTTTTTAAATCCTCTTTTGTAGCGGTCATCAAGATCTTCAAGCCTCTTCCTACCAGCAAGAACTTCTTCTAACTCTGTTATTTCTCTTTGCCGATATTCAGGATTACCAACGAAACTATAGTTTCTATCTAACGGTCTTTCTCTTCTCTCAGCACGACGAACCAAATCATCAGAAGGAACCGCAGCACGACCCTCTCTCATCCTAGAAGCCCTACCTTCACGTTCAGGTTGTCTACGAACCGGAGCAAAACCTCTACCGCCCCTAGCCGAAGTAGCGCCCTCACCAGGCACATTACGGTCAGCACGACTTCTATACTCAGGGGATTCCCTATTTGGTTCACCACCCATTGAAGCAGGCATATTCCAGCCTTCCGCTCTCTCACGACTAGTTAAATCTCTAGCATCTCTCTCTTTTCGCCCACCGCCACGAATACGGCGATCATTTTCCCAAACGTTAGCCATCATACTACCAAAAAACTCTTGGTAAGGCTCTTTACCACTCTGTCTTCGTTCTCTTCTAAATCGTGGGTTGAATCCATACCTATCAGTCTGACCTTGAATTCTGTTACGCATATATCCTCTAGTGTCCTCTACCGCTTGCGCTAATTTAGACCTAGTAATAGGATTGTCTGAAAATGGGGTAATAGGTAACTTACGCAAGTCATCTTGCTCCATTTGTGAAAGAGTCCATTCCAAAGTAACCAAATAGTTCTCTACTTCAGAATCACTCATTCTTTCTAATGTGCGCTCATCTGGATAAGACCCCATATCAAAATCTCTTTTTACTTTACTCTTAAATGAAGGATCAATCAATGGTGTTTTTTCATCACCAGCACGGTAATCCCTACTACCTTGCAAGCCTATGTGTTGCAAAGTAGTTATAGTACCTTCTTTAGCATCACGAACGTTTTCTTCCTCAACCCAAGAAGAGAACGTTACAGGATCAGGCAACAACGGACCTTCATCAGAGTACCATTCAGTATCGTCTAACCAATCACGCTTTTTGACTCTATCCTTCTTTAATCTAGAAGACTCAGTGAAAACTTCTGAGAAAGTGCGTCTTCTTCTTGCAGAATCAACACTCTTAACAACTTCATTATCATCTTCCATATTCAAGCCCATCTCAAATAATCTTTGATTACGCTTCTGAGCATTAGTCTCATAAGATGCAAGCCTTCTGTCACGACCTTCTATATAGTCATCAACTGGAGGCGGTGGAGGGGTTGGGTCATTATCAACCAATGGAGCAGGTGGCGGAGGAGGCGTAGGCTCATTATCCTCTAACCCTGTATAACGACTTCTACGCTCAGGCTCAACAAGACCCATTCTAGTCAACGTTTCTTCCTCACGCCTTCTACGTGCAGCCTCACGAGACCTAGCCCTTCTCTGAGAGTTAGGCAACCTTGAAGTTAACCTTTCACGCAAAGTATTTCTAGGGGCTTGAACCTCACTCAAAGCCATATTCATTTCCCTGTCATCAGGGTCCATCATATTAATATATCGGCCATCACGTCCACGAGGTGGTGGAGGAGGCGTAGGAATATCAACAAACCTAGAAAGCTCACCACGTTCACGCCGCTCACGCATTTCAAGTGCACGTCGTGTATCAAAAGGAGGATCAACCTCTCCAGTCAAAGGGCCATCAAGAGGGTTTCTTCTACTTGGTGGGCCATCAATATTTAAAGCGTCAACATCACGGCGTGTCATTCTGCCTTCACGAGACATCCTACCTGTTCTAACACGATCTACAGCTTCATTTAAACGCTCTTTCGCTATATCACCAGAAATGATACTATCATACCTGTTTTCAATTGCGCTTATTTCACCTGCATGAAAATCAGTAAGTTCTCTTTGAAAATCACCCATTTCTTGTGCAAACGTTTGAAGCAGATTACGCTCATCATCTTCACCAAGCAAGGAATCAAAACTGTCGTCATCAATTGACTGCCCTTTTTCAGGCATAGTTATGCGACGGTAAAAATCTGCAAAATTATTATCAAACCCATAGTCATCAAGAAATCTATTTATTAAATCATCTCTGGCATCATTGTTTTCTCTTACTTGACTAGGTGTCAATCCACGTCCACCCGCATAATCATTGAAATTGTTACCCAACCTTGACCTGAAGTAATCAGCTGCTTCTTGCAAAGAAGCATTAGGATTCTTATCAATCCAATCATCTAAATCCATAAGTGAACCTTCAAAAGCTGAATTAAGATCCTGCATTGGCTTTATCTGAACTTCAGCTTCATTTTCTAAAACATTTGAAAAATCTAATCTTTCCTCATCAACGTCACCAAACACCTCTTGCAATGCGTCTATCGCCCTATCTTGATTTCCAGAATGTTCACCCACTCTACGGGTTTCCCTATTAACAGAAATATCTCTTCGTTCAAGTTCATCAGCAAGCGCATCAAAACGGCTTTGACTTAACCTATCTAAATCTCTTTGCGGCATCAACTTGCCTTCACCCTCACGATCAAGCATAGAAGTTATAGCTTCATAATCATTATCAAGTACATCACCCTCACGAGCCAACTCAACAGCAGACCTTTCTCTGCCATCAACCGTAACATTATAATCACGAGCAGCATCCCCAGGAAGAGAAGCCCTACCTTCTCGTGCCTTTCTAGTACCCTGCATAAACTTCATCTCTTCGTATTCAGCTGTAGTTAGTCCTGATCCAGGTTTAAACAGGCTTGATCCGTCATTATCGTTACCCCAGAAATCTCTGCCAGAGGCTATGTCATTCCATGACTCATCAGGCTGTAAGATTCCACGCCTACGCAATTCTTTATCTATCTCATCTACCCAACTATCGTATGATGGTGGATCAAACCCGTCAATATCAAATCTAGAGTACATTTCTACGTTATTTTCATAAAGCTTAGCAAATTCACTAAGGCCGCCTTCATCACCAGCTACCGTATCCATATACCATTGATCTCGCCCTGCGTCAACCCGTGCTCCAAATAAACCTTGTGATCTTGGGCTTCTTTCTCCCAACCAATCCTCACGAGAACCGCCTACATACTGTCTATGATCTGCAAGCGCCATTGGCCATACCCAGTCTACATCTTCAAGAGCGCCAGCATCTATCAAAATTTGCTCTAAGTCTCTATCAGACATTTTTGAAAAATCCAAGCCCCCATCTTCATTAAAAAGTCCATCATTTGCAGCAACAAGGCGCTTCCAAACAGACGGATCAGAACCAGCATAAACTTGACCAAATCTTGTATTTCCTTCAGGGGAACGTCTCCACATACCAGAATTAGAATCTCTTACAGCAGCCAGTAGCCCAATAGCTTGATCAACTTTGCTCTTATCGTCGTCACTCAAACCACCTTTTTTGCTTTCAAGCCTATCTATTAATTCATCAATATCTTTCCTTGAACCAAGGAAGGATTCTCTAGGAGAACCAAAAGAACGCAGATCTCTTCTTCTAACATTCCTAGCTAAATTAGCTATCATTTCATCAGTTCTATCTGGAGGCCCAGAAGCAGCAGAAGCTTGACCCATAATATCTTGAGCCTGTTTGCCAACACCTGTAACATTTAAAACATCTCTCATAAGAGCACTATCAGTTCTATCAAACTTAGCTCTATGGTTCCTTGTTTGCTTAGCAGCATCACGAGCCCGACCAATTTCCCACATAGCTTTAGCCTGTGCTCTTTCTTGGCTAATTATTGCTTCAGCTCTTTCTAATCCTCCAACTCTTGCCCCATTACTTTCTGTAAGGAATGCTTTTCTCTCCTCTAAGTAATTCTTTAAATACTCACTATTTTCAAAATCAGGTCCAATAAGTGAATACGCCCTATCACCCCAAGCGCCATCATTTGTAATTCTATTCAAGAAATTACGTGCAGAACCTGGTCCTGTACTTTCTAGTAATTCCTTTTCTTCAGTAGTTAGCGCTGCTTCAACAGATTCTCTCGTGGGCATTTCTATTGATGCACGTCCTTCACGATCACCATCTTGCATGCGTCTTCTTCTAAGTTTTTCATTTAGAGCGGTATCTAGCAGTCTGAAGAATTCTTCGTTTCCTCTTCTTGCTGCTTCACGCTCTTCGTCTCTTCTTGTCCTTTGTAGGATGTCATCAAGTGATTGGCTAGCTCTACCTGCTCTTCTCTCAGAGTCAACAAAACCGTCTTCACCAGGCAGACGAGGTCTATTAGGATCAACAAAACGATCATCATTAGGATCAAGAAAACCAGCATCTCCTGGCCTACGCTGACCTAAGCCTGCGTCTCTATCTCTACCCTTGTCTCTATCTACCATAGCTTGTATTCTTATGAGGTCCATAAGATCATAACTAAACGAAGATTCAGGAGCTAAAGTTCCTATTGAAGAATCATCATAGCCATAAGCCCTGTCACCAGCGCCCCACGGCTCATCATTATAACCCTGATTCGTAGCATACTCAGAGTCGCCGAGAGGATACTCTCCTCTTAAAAGCCTAACAAGATCATCAATGTCTTCAGACAAACGATCTTGGTTGTTCCTATAAAATTCAAAATCTTCTGGTTCTAAAGCTTGAGGTTCAAAATCATTTCCTTCGTCAAGCGCCTGAAATGCTTCGTCATAAATCTTGTCTAAGTTTGTTTGCTTAGAGAATTCTTCATCTTCAGCAAAAACATTTTCATTATATAGTGAAGCTCTACCTTCTCTACCTTCTCTACCTATGCCTCTCCTAGCCACTTCAGCTTCCAGATCGGCTCTCCAATCGTCAACAGGAATACCAGCAAAATAAAACCTGCTCTCCTCGTTTTGATCAAGATAGTCGCCCCCATTAATGTCGTCTAATAACTGATCATAAGTAAACTTTAATGGGTGGTCATCACCTGTTCGGCTAGGAAGTATATTGCCATAAGCACCACGACGGGTATTACCTATTGGGCCATCTATTTCACTGCCGTCAAGATCAAAGTTAACATCTAAGTCTTGAAATATCTCAATATCGGCAAGAAGTTGTTGAACCTCACTATCCGAGCGGTCTTGTAAAGAAATTTGATCAAAATCAAATCCATGTTCATCAATATGACGGCTCCAAAGATCTGGATCAGAACCTATTTCAGGAAGGCTACTTGCTCTACCTTCTCTACCTATGCTTCTACGATCACGCCTATCTCTATTCATGTTTTTAAGACGAGCAACAGCTTCCTTAGCCCTATTCCTTATATAAGCAGGACCATTCTGCAAAGCAAACAAATTATCTTGCAAGTCCATCATCATAAGGGAATAAGGGTAATCGGGTGGAAGGATAGCCGCTCTACCTTCTCTACCCTCTAATGCATTTATCCGGTCAATCGCACTTTGTGGAGCCCGAACCACTCTCCGGCCACCTGAATCTAAGTACTCTTGTTCTAATCCATTGTTAGCTTCTTCTAGCTTCTCAAGCCCTTCTTGTATAATACGATCAGCGTCTGGTCTCAAAGACCCATCATTATCAAAGAGCTCAAATGTAGAATTAAGCCATTGAGCAATATCTGGGTCTGTATCTTCACCAAACGATCCAGACTCCTGAACATTTTCAAGTTCTCGCATTGCATTCTCAACAAACTCCATATTGTTGCGAATTCGTTGACGTTGACTCCGACTATCAAATTCTGCATCTGAAGGTCTGTACTCTCCATCTCTGAAGAAGCGTTCTGGGCTATCCGCAGCTAAATCTAAATCTCTAAGAGCAGCTCTACCTTCACGATCAAATACACGATCCTCTATCAATGCATTAACCTGCTGCTCTATCATGTCAGCAATCGCATTCTCTTCGTCTTC
>Ga0098038_1000107_pt1 | contig 34352 bp, 22 predicted proteins | sample 5B_taG_FD_75051 | JGI IMG/M metagenome (GOLD analysis project Ga0098038, IMG submission 75051) | Marine viral communities from the Subarctic Pacific Ocean - 5B_ETSP_OMZ_AT15132_CsCl metaG | ecosystem: Environmental > Aquatic > Marine > Oceanic | place: Pacific Ocean | collected 2015-01-08 | reverse complement strand
TCGCAGGGGACTTGTCCCCTGTGTTCGTCTTCTAGGAAACCTGAGAATAGAAAAGCAAAATGTGCTAGCTATGATTGGGAACGTGGTCTTGGTACTTGTCATAACTGTGATAGCACTTTTCAACTACATACATATAAACGTAAAGGCAAAGCTGAACGTGACTATGTTATGCCTGAAATTAAAAAGGTTGATCTTGTAGTTGATAAAACGTTAGAGTGGTTTAAAACACGTGGTATATCTAAAGATACATTAGATGAATTAAAAGTCTCTACAGGATCTGAATACATGCCTCAAACCGGTAAAGCCGAGAATACTATCCAATTTAACTATTATGTAGGTGGACAACTTACTAATATTAAATACAGAGATGCTCGTAAAAACTTTAAGTTATATAAAGGGGCTGAAAAAGTATTTTATAATATAGACAATATTGTAGGTCATGATACTTGCGTGATAGTTGAAGGTGAAATGGATGTATTAGCTTTACATGAAGCCGGTATACCAAATGCAATATCAGTTCCAAATGGAGCTACATTAAATTCAAATAATTTAGACTATCTAGACAACTGTATAGATTATTTTGATGATAAGTCTAAGATAATTATTGCAGTTGATTCAGACGCGCCGGGACAAGCTCTACAGACTGAATTAATACGTAGGCTTGGAGCTGAAACTTGTTATTTAGCTACATTTGATGATTGCAAAGATGCTAATGAGTACTTAACTAAGTATTCTAGTAAGGAGCTATTGTCACGTATAGTAAATGCAAAACCTGTACCATTAGAAAATGTTACAACGTTTAGAGATATTGAAGATGAAATTACAGATTTTGTTAGAAATGGTTTTAAACGAGGTTATACTATTGGTCTTAACAATTTTGATAATATATTTAGTACATATACTAAACAGTTTATAACTGTAACTGGTATACCTAGTTCAGGTAAATCAGATTTTGTAGATCAAATGTGTGTAGGTTATAATAAAGAGTATGGTTGGAAAACCGCTTTTGCTAGTCCAGAAAACGCTCCTACATATTTACATGCGCATAAGTTAATGCGTAAAGTATGGGGTGACATGCCTCAGAAAGGTGATATTGGTAGAGACAAATGGAATAAAGTAGCAGACCATGTTAATGATAACTTTTTCTTTATTGATATGGAGCGTTACACTCTTGAATCTGTATTACGTAAAGGTGCTGAGCTTGTAAAACGTAAAGGTATTAAATGTCTAGTTATAGATCCGTTTAATAAGGTTAGAGACGTTGATTGTAAAACAGAGGATGTTAACCGTTATACAATGGAGTATTTAACTAAGATTGAAACCTTTGCTAAGAAATATGATGTGCTAGTATTTATAGTAGCTCATCCAACTAAAATGTATAAAACACAAGATGGTAAAATTGAAGAACCAACTATGTACAACATTAAAGGTGGTGGCGAGTGGTATGACGCTAGTTATCATGGTCTTCTTGTACATCGTGATTACGAAGCTAAAACAACTAAGGTTAAAATACTTAAATGTAAGTTTCAAAACCTCGGTGAGAACGGAGCAGAAGCATTCTTTAAATGGGAACCAAAGTCTGGCTGCTTTCTACCACATGAAATACCTGAAATGGAAGAAAAAATGCCGTGGGAATAAAACCTAAATATACTGAATGCAAACCTCCTTTATGGAGTAAAGAAGATAAAGAAGCATACAGTTGGTGTATAAACCACGGAGTATATATATCTGCTATACCTGAAGGTAAAGGTAGCTACAATAAAGTGTGGTCTATCCAAGTTCAGGTTAACGGCAAGAAAGTTATAAGTCCTAAAACATATGGACCAGATGACTTATATAGTAAAATATTTGAATTATATAGATTTTATTATGATAAAAACATTCGCAAATAAATTCAAAACAGCTAATGAAGCTTTTGAATACTGGTACCAATGTATAGAACATTATGGTATAGATTTTGCAGGAACAAAAACATTATTTAATATAGGTTTTGAAATGACAGATCCTAATAATAATATAATTAGTTTTGATTGGCGTAAATGGAAACTTAATTATGCTAAAGCTGAATGGCGATGGTATGAATCAGGTGATCGCAGCGTTAAAAAGCTAGGTGATTTATATGGTAAAGTACCAAAAGTCTGGCAGCATATGGCTGATAGAAATGGTAATGTTAATTCTAATTATGGTTATCAATGGGAAAGAAAAGATCAGTTAGATAGAGTTATAGCAATGCTAAGGCGTCAACCAAGTACTAGACAAGCTGCAATATCAATATATGATGGTAAAGAAATAAACACATACGAAAACGATACACCATGTACTTACGCTATTCAGTTTACAGTTGTAGATGACAAATTAAATATGTGTGTTACAATGCGATCTAATGATCTCTGGTTCGGTTTTTGTAATGATCAATATTGTTTCTCAGAATTACAAAAGCTAGTTGCAGAAGAAGCAGGATATGATACAGGTAGTTACTTTCACTTTGCACATAACTTTCATTTATACGAAAGAGACTTAGGCAAATACCCGCAACGTCCTGATAATCTTGCACAAAGAAAAGCTGATCACTATGGATAAAAATTTAACATATTATTTATACCATATCCCGGGTAAAAAAATAGGGGTTACACGTAATCTTAATAAGAGAGTTACGCAACAACAAGGGTATGCCTTAGACGAAATAGAAGTTCTAGAACAAAGCACAGATATAGATTATATATCAAGCCGCGAGTTAGAACTTCAACAGTCTTATGGCTATCGAGTAGACCACAAACCATATAAACAATTATTTAAAATGAGGATTAACGCAACAGAACAAACATCTACATTTCCAGTGCCGTTGAATAAACTAAAAGGTAGGTTAATGGATGAATTAGGTAGAACATGGGAGACAGTACACGGCACGTTTGAAATATCTAAAGACACAATAGAGTGGATAATGAAAAATGCTAAAACATCTATGTATACTACAGAAAGAACTTACATATATAATAAAGCATTTGCTGAAGCTATGAAAAAAGGTACAGACTTTCAAGAATATATGAACACATTAAATGAAAGAACAAAACCAACCAATGGTAAAGCTTATATACAAACAGATAATAGGTTTCAATTAATAAGAGACTGGGCTGGAGAACGTGGTTTATATACTAAAGGCGATACTAAAACTCAGTTCTGTAAGTTAATGGAAGAAGCAGGAGAACTTGGTAGAGCAGTATTAAAAAATGATCAAGCAGAGTTTGAAGATGCTATTGGTGATATGGTTGTTGTGTTAACCAACTTAGCTCATCTAGGTGGAACAACTATTGAAGACTGCATAGACAATGCTTACAAGGTTATATCAAAAAGAACTGGTAAAATGATTAACGGAACATTTGTAAAAGATGATAAGTAAAGAAATTAAATTTAGAGATCCTGTTGTAGAAAGAGTTGTTGACAAGTTTGTAACACGATCTGATGTAGGTTACGAAAAATATGGTAAAACATTACATGACGAAAGAACAGGTAAACATAAAGACTTAGCAGGTTATTTAAATGATATACAAGAAGAGCTTATGGATGCTATACTGTATATTCAAGCTGCACGTGAAGAGTTACAAGATAAAAAACTTAAAACTTCTTCAGCACAACTAGACTGGCAAGATGTTAATGCCGGTATGCCATATTACGTTACAGATGTTGCGTCGTAAAAAGCGTGGTCCTGTAAGAGCTAAAAAGAAAGTTGTAGATGGTATAGAATTTAAGTCAGGGCTAGAAGCATATATGTACAAAGCTTTAAAAGAAGCAGGTATACAGGCAAAGTATGAAGGGGTAAAGTATGAAATTACCCCTTCATTTGACTTTAATAATAAATGTTATGAACGACAATCAAATGGAAAAGGCGAGTACAAGGATCGCGGAAGCAAGAAAATACTTAAGATCTCTTACACACCTGATTTTACAGGAAGGGGATTTATCATTGAGTGTAAAGGAAGGGCAAACGAATCTTTTCCTCTACGCTGGAAATTATTTAAGAAATATGTCAGCGAACGACTTCGTAGCGTTACTCTATATAAACCACAAAATCAAAAAGAATGCGACGAAACCGTAAGCTTAATACTTGGGAGCAAAAAGACTTAGCTAGAAGAAAGTACGCTGAACGTAAGTTACAAAAGTTTATTGACTGGAGTATAGAACAAAAAGGATTTTTAAAATATAAAGAACTTATAGAATATGAAAGAAAGTACTTTGCTAGAGATGCAAAACAAAATTAAAGCTTTAACAAATGTTGTTCAACATTTAATGAACGAAAATACGCAGTTAAGAGATTTAGCTGTTGGAACATTAGAAACTCTAAAGCTAATGGATGGCTACGAGGAAGCTATAGAGAAGCTAAAAGAAAGTTTAACTAAAAAAGAAGGTAATAAAGATGGAGTTATCGAACAAGATACTAAGTGATATAACAATATACATGAAGTATGCTAAGTACATACCAAAATTAAACCGTAGAGAAACATGGCATGAGCTTGTAACTAGAAACAAAAACATGCATGTTAAAAAATACCCTGATTTACAAAATGAAATTGAAGAAGTTTACAAAAGTGTATATAACAAAAAAGTATTACCATCTATGCGGTCACTTCAGTTTGGTGGTAAACCGATTGAGATATCACCTAATCGTGTTTATAATTGTGCTTACTTACCTATCGATCATATTGAATCGTTTAATGAAGTAATGTTCTTACTACTTGGTGGTACTGGCGTAGGTTACTCAGTACAACAACATCATGTTAGTAAGTTAGAGCCAGTTAACAAACCATATAGTAAAAGAACTAGAAGGTTTTTAATAGGTGACTCAATTGAAGGTTGGGCAGATGCTATTAAAGTATTAATGAAATCATATTTAGGTGACAAAAGAAGTTCACGTATAGAGTTTGATTACTCTGATATACGCCCTAAAGGTGCAATGTTAGTAACGTCTGGTGGTAAAGCGCCTGGACCTCAACCACTTAAAGAATGTATAGTAAAGATAACAGGAGTTTTAGACTCAAAGGAAGATGGAGATACGCTCTCCACTTTAGAAGTACACGATATAGTTTGCCATATAGCAGACGCCGTTTTAGCTGGTGGTATACGTCGAGCAGCATTGATCAGTCTGTTTTCAGCGGACGACGATCAAATGATCTCTTGTAAATCAGGTGATTGGTGGGAAACTAATCCTCAACGTGGCCGTGCTAATAACTCTGCTGTACTTATGAGACATAAAATTACTAAACAGTTTTTTATGGATCTATGGAAACGTGTAGAACTTTCTGGTGCTGGTGAACCTGGTATATACTTTAACAACGATAAAGACTGGGGTACAAACCCTTGTTGTGAGATAGCTTTACGACCATATCAGTTTTGTAACCTGTGTGAAGTAAATGCTAGTGATATTGAATCACAAGAAGATTTTAACAATAGAGTGAAAGCAGCTGCATTTATAGGAACGTTACAAGCAGGTTATACTGACTTTCATTATTTAAGAGATGTATGGAGAGAGACAACAGAGAAAGACGCTCTGATAGGGGTTTCAATGACTGGAATAGGAAGTGGAACAGTCCTAGGATACGACATGACGAAAGCCGCTCAATTAGTAAAAAGAGAAAACACGAGAGTAGCAAAGGCAATTGGAATTAATCCAGCTGCAAGATGCACAACCGTAAAGCCTGCAGGGACGACATCTCTAGCACTAGGAACATCATCTGGCATTCACGCATGGCATAATGATTATTATGTCCGTAGAATCAGAGTTGGTAAAAACGAAAGTATATACAAATACTTAGTTGAAAACCATCCTGATTTAATTGAAGATGAATTTTTTAGACCTCATGACACTGCTGTAATTAGTATACCGCAGAAAGCACCTGAAGGTTCTATACTTAGAACTGAATCACCTTTTCAATTACTTGAACGTATAAAAAAGGTTGCAACAGAGTGGGTTACACCTGGTCATAGAAAAGGATCTAACACTCACAATGTGTCTGCTACCGTTAGTTTAAAAGCTGAAGAATGGGAAACAGCAGGTGAGTGGATGTGGGATAATAGAAAATACTATAATGGATTATCCGTGCTACCATTTGATGGTGGTACCTATACTCAAGCTCCTTTCGAAGATATTGACGAAGGAACATACATTAATATGTTACAACATTTAACTGATATAAATTTAGAAAATGTACTCGAATCCGAAGATAACACTGATCTTAGTGGTGAGCTTGCTTGCGCTGGCGGTGCTTGTGAAATTACTTAATTTTTAAAACAAATATTATGTGTCCATATTGTGATAGCTACTGTGGTAGCTGCTAAAATAATAAAAGGGAGGTCTTACGGCCTCCCTTTTTGGTTACAGGAACTTTGGGTATGGTGCCCAGTATTTTATTGTTCCTTTATATGTTTACTCATTTCTATTCCTAGTTGTTTTCCAAACTCAGAATCACTTTTATAATGAGCTCTAGCAATGTTTCTACTGTCAGATATATCTTTAGCTTTTTTATTTAACTCTTTAGCTTTGCTAGGGTATTTATTACTTAAATAACTAGATAATAAATAAGCTTGAGCAGAATGTCCTGAAGGGTACGAGGGTGTTTTCATAGATGGTAACTCAACAGTTTCTATTTTCATACCAAAGTTTTCAGCTAATTCTTTAGGTCTAGGTCTATTATAAAACTTTTTTAACTTTAGTATAATAGGTTCTGAAGCGTCTGCTATTTTATCTATATTCTTATCATCAACTATTTTCTTAAAACCTTCTCTAACTTTATCGTTATCTACTACAAATTTTTTATTTATAGGTTTTACTAATAATTGTTTTATTTCTGATAAAGTTTTTAAAGAGTTATCAGAAGGTGGTTTATTATTTTTAAATTTAGATATGTCAAAATCTTTTATCATAATAATTATCTTGCAAATGGGTTTTTATTTTTACCACTAGATCTAGCAAATGGATTTTTACTTTTGCTATTAGAACTCTTAAAAGATTTAACTTGATCTTTTGTTTTTCCATTAGGCTTTATCTGCCACTCTGGCCAACCAGCTAACATAGCTATTGTCTGCCAAGCTTCTGTATCTTCTGCTAATGCAGCTTCAATATTATTAGCTTTGTTATATAACCTATCTAAAGGTAGGTTAGTAGTAGCAGATATAACTTTAGAAGCAGCTTCGTAAGCTGGATTATCTATACTAAATCCTTTATCAAATATTTCTTCTCTACGTTTTTTACTGTCAAATTGATAAGCAGCTTGTCTAACTTTAGATATTTTAGAACTAATAGGTGGAGATATTTGTATTAATTTATATACAGCATCTACGTATTCAGGTCTTTTTTTATCTGATCTTTCGTAAACATCTAATAAAAAGTTTTTAACTACACTAGCACTAGCTCCAGCAATACCTAAACCTCTAAGTTGAGAGTCTAACATACCGTTAGCTATACCCATATACTTTTTTTGTTTAGTTTTTTCGTACTTTTCTTTTTCCTTGTTAGACATTTCGTCTTCATCATCACCAGCACCTAGAGCAAACAAAGCTTGTTGCAAAGCGTTAAATATTAAATTTTGTACAACTCCGTAATATATTATTTTACTAACATTTGTTTTAGCATCACCTCTTCTATTAACAAGATCTTGTATAGCTCTTTTTTGTATACGAGCATATTGCATAGGTGTGTTTGCAAAAGCTAATACAACTCTACCTAAGTCACTTGCTTGTTGAGCAGATATTTTACTAGGATCTGAAGATTGTTGGGATGTTTCAGCTACTTGTCTAAACTCAAGCATTGCTTGTTTTTTAGCATCAGCTTCTGACATACCTTGATTTTTAATAAGATCATTTATTCTATTACGATAAAACGTAGCACCACCTGAAGCTATAGCAAAACTATCAGCAAATTGAGTTGGTAGAAATCCTTTTTGAAGTATATAACTCATAGCTGCTTTAGCTTTGTTTTTACTAGTAGCAGCAGCATCAGCTATTTCATTTTCATTTATATTAAGCTTTAAACCATTACGTCTATCAACTAAGTAGTCAGAGTTCATCAAATCTTTAAAATCTTTCCAATATTGCTTTTGATTAGCAAAAGCTTTACCTGCTTTTATAGGATTATTAAAACTCCAGTTTAAAAAGTTTATATTAGATATTGTTTGTAATACAGCTGATCTAGTGTTAAAAAACATTATAGTACCAATAGATCCATTTATATAATCTAAAACTCTATTACTTAATCTATTACCACTAAATATTCTATTTTTTCCAGAATCCATACGCTTTAAAACATTTTCCATAGCGTCTCTATACTTTTCACCGTAAGCAGCTTCTAGTTTATTTAAGTTTTCTTCGTTGAATATTAACTCAGCATTTTGTTTAAATCCTGATTGCTCTAAGTATTTAGCTCTTTTAGTGTTGTTTAATACATCTAATAAGTCAGTGGTTATTGTGCCTGCTAACCAATCACTACCTGGCTTAGAATAGCCATCACCTTTAGTTAAGTTTAGTATTTCATCTGCAAAAGCTTTTAATAGTCCGTCTGAGTTAACAACATCTAACAACTCTTGAGTATCTGTTTTTGACAAGCCTGGAGCAGGATTACCCGTTTTATTAAACAAATAAACTCTTACAGCTTGCTCATTAGTAAATCCACTATCGTTCTTTTTTCTTAAATTTTTAGGTATTTCTAAAGCTTTTTTAAGTGCTTTGAAATCTTGAAGCAGGTTTATTCTAGATCTTGAAACATTTTCCATAGCTCTAGCATATGGATCTAATAAATGTTCTTTAAACCAAGCCATTTGACTATCACCTAACTTACCTTTACTAAGCAATGGGTATATTAAACCCATGAAGTCTTCAGCTGAATAAGGTATAAAGAATTTTTTATTACCTTTACCAGCGCCTCTAACTTTTGCTTTCGCTTTTGAATATCTTTTTTCCGATGCAATACCTGTAGTCTGTTCTATTATTTTGTTAAAGTCTTCGTTGACACTTTTACTAAACTTTAATTTAGCTTGTTGTACTTTTGACTTAACATCTATTTGATCTAAAGCATCTTGAACAGCTTTAACATTTTGATAGGCATCATCTGCAAAGTAAAAATCATTATAACCTTTAGCTGCTTTGTCAACTATCCATTTAGCTTTAGCAGCACCAGTAGAATTACCTAACCCAGTTATATTTTCTAATGGTATATTTAAACCTACACTATCTAAAAACTCTTTAATAGCTACTTGAGCTTCAGGTGCTCTAGCTGTCAAAACAAAAACATCCTCTGTTCCTCTAGCTTCTTGTATCTTTTTAGCTATATCTAATAATGGACCTGGCTTACCTTTAGTTACTTTATTGAACTCTGAAAAGTCAAATACATAACCTTCTTCTAATAATCTAGAACCATCTTTAGCAAACTCTTCAGCATTTAGCTTACCTTTAGTTCCATCAGGTGCTGTAAATAAGACATCTGACTTAGTGGTAGCTAGTGTATCGTCAAAGTCAAATACTCTAATCTTTTTAACTGGAGCATCTAGATCACGCGCAACTGATAAAGCTTCATCAACTGTTTTAGCATAACCAATGACGTCACTGTTGCTACCTGATTTTTTAAACTTAACGACATCATTAGATAAAGTTTGTATATTAGAATCTTTAGCTTTTATAACCTCATCATTTAATTCTAAAAAGTTTTCACCAATTATCTCACCTTTGTTTTTACCTCCTACAACTTCTAAAGCATACATGTTTTGATAACCTAACATTAAGTCATTAAAATATCTTTCTGTCTCAGATAATGTTTCGTTCCAAAAAGAAGGCATAGATTTTTGTAGCTGAACATTTATATTCTCATCCATTGTTTTTGGTATTATAGCTACATTATACTTATCTTTTAGAGCTTGTAAATCTATTTTTTCACCAACAAAATGTTGAGTAAGTTTTAAAGCTACATATTCAGTAGGTATCATGTGTTCATACCTTAGCTTGCTAGGACTCATTTTTGGACCAACGTAGTAATACTTAGCTAGAGCTGATGACTTTAGTATAGTATCCATGTTACTTTTTAAAGCCATCATTGTTAAGGCAAAACTTAGATTGTTACCATTTTTATACATGAACTCTAAATACTCTGTTAAAACATCCCAAGCTTCTTGAGATTCTTTTTCTCTTTTGTCATAAGTTTCTTCAAAGTGCTCCTTGCTTTTAGAAGTTTGACTTTCTCTACTGCCAAATGGTTTGATAGGTTTTTTATCAATAACTATAGACTTGATAAAAGCTTTTGGTGAATCACCTTTAGTATAATCTACCTCTATTTCTACACCTGGTATAGTATTTAAAGTAGAGTTTACAAAATCTTCTAAGCTCTCAAAATACTGATACCTAGATTCTCTTCTTTTTCCTTTCTCATTAAACTCGCTAAGAGTACCTAAGTTTGTAGCCCCCATTTTAGCAGAGGTAGCATTGTGACCTTTCAACATTGTAAGAGCTATTTTAACAGCTTTTACTTTACCATATTTATCTACTAAATAATTTATAAAGTCAGCTTCTAACTCTCTCATAAGAGTTACGTTTTCAGGTAATTCTGATTCTTCAGCTAAACTTTTTACACCGTCTTTTTTTAGATCTAAAATTTTAGTTAAGTTTGTATCTAATTCTCTCTGTGCTATTTCTTCTAACGTAAACTCTCCAAAATTTGGAACAGCTTTTAAAGCTTTAAGTGATCTTTTACCTTCAGGTTTTAAATACTTTTTTACAGGAGTAACTAATTCTTTTGCAAATTTAGATAATGTTTTTTGTTGCTCTTCTATTGTCTCACCCCATACTTTAGTAGGATTTTCATTTATAAATGTTTTATATAAAGCAGCTTCAATAGATTTTCTATTAATACCTAGGTTTTGTTCTTTTAAATTTTCTACAAAATCATTACCATACTCTTTAAACACTTCTTTTTGAGCGTTGCTACTAAACTTTAAACTAACACCAGAGTCAATTGCTTGAGCAATAGAGTTACTAAGCATATCTGTAGGTATTTGTTTTAATGTAGGGTTTTTAGTAAGAAACGCATCCATCACATCTTCGCTAGCTAAAGTTTCCATAGTGGCGTCTTCACCTAGTTTACCTGCTATATTTCTAGCTAAAGCATCTTTTCTACCTCTAACATTGAAAAAGTCAACAAATTCTTTATCACCAGGGTTTAGTCTTTCATATACTGTAGGGCCAGATGTTGGACTAGTGTACATTAAATCTTGGCTTCCTTCGTATCTTTTTATTTCATTAGGTGATAAATTTTCTTTAATAGGTTTAACCAATATTTTTTTAGCACCTTTGGCTTTTTGCATGGCTACTAAATCAGCTATGGGTAAACCTGTTAGTATAGCTTTTTTGTTAGACCTTAAATATTCATTATAAGCCTCTCTAGTACCCATAGAGTCTTTAATCTCTTTAAACAATTGAGTATCAAAAGCATTTTTTAAAGTTTTTCTAAAGTCTTTAAATATTTTATTTAAGTTACCTATAGCTTTATTGTTGTTAGGGTTTTCCTTTAACTCAGCTTTTACTTCTTTTAATGTTGTATTTGTTTTAGGTACAGTTAAATTAGTGGATAAAGTACTTAAAATTATTTTAGCTTTTTTAAGTATAGAATTATATAAGTCTCCACCTGTTTTTATTTTCAGCTTATTTCTAAAGTTTAGTTCAGCTTTAGGATCTATATCAGGTGTTGTTGACTTATCTTCTATATCAATATCTCTTGCTCCTTCTCTTTTTTGATCTATTCTTATAGTACCTTTTGGTGCATCTGTTTTAGCTACCTGCTTAGATCCTGTTTGTGTTTTCAATTTTAAAAATCTACCAAAATAACCTTTCAGATCAAACTTACCTTCTGTAACTTTCTTTTGTGGATTAAAAGCTTCTATATGTTTTATTAGTGGATTAAAATCTACTTTAAGCTCATCACCTTTAACTATAGCTAGCATGTCATTATAAGACATCATTAAAACTTCAGCTACAAAATCTTTACCTTCTCTAGTTTCTAAAAACTCACTAAACTCTTGTTTACTAACTGGTTTTCCATCTTCGTCTAAGGCTTGTTCATTATATACTTTATCTAAAAGTTTGTTTCTATTATCTTGCCTAGACTTCCTTTCTTCAGAAGTTTCCGACATTGATTTTTTAATACCAACTTCTTTTAAAACATTTTCAATAATAGCTTCATTACTCTTAGCTTTAACATCTTTAATTACTTTAGATTCCTTAGCTTGTGATATAATATCAGTTGTTAATTGTCCTGAAGCTATAGCTTTACCCATGCCTATTACAAAAGCAACTGCATCAGTAGATCCTTTAAAGTCGAAACTCATTTCACCATTAGTAGACTTCATTAAACCTTCATTAGTTCCTACTCCAAATAAAGCTGCAAAGTCGTTAGATATAGGTACGTTATTATTACCTACTTCTTCTAAGAAATTCATAACAAGTTCGTCTGCCATTTCAGAAACTTGAGCATCTCTTTTAGTTATTCTTTCTAAAACTGTTCTACCTTCTGCTGTTTGACTTAAATAGTCTACTATAGAATTAGCTAACGGTTCAAAATCTTTAGAGTTTCTACCTATTAACTTGCTAAAAGCCCAGTGACCAATCTCATGAGTGCCTACTTGTCTTTTATCATTTTTAATAGCTACTTCTTTAAATATTATAGATTTAGTCTTCCCATCAGGAGAAAAACCTTCAGATATATCTACACCATTTACAATTCCTTCTGCTAAACTTTGTTTTAAACCTTTATAATTTTCTTTTACAGTAGCTATAACATCTTCAGAAACACCTTCCTTATTTAGTCTTTCTATAGTTTCAGCTTCCATATTGTCTAATAATATACGCGCATCCTTATTAGTTTCAGACAATATTAACTGCACATCAATACCCTTTTCTTGGTTTATAGCTTTTTGTCTTTCATAATTAGCAGTTATTTCTTCAGCAACATATATATCGTAAGCTTCAGCTTGTATAGCTGATTCCTGTATATCATCTACTTTATTTCTATTGGCTTTTAAATTTTCTTTAGCTTGTGAAACTATTCTTTCATATCTTTGTGGGTTTAATTCTTTTTGTAACACCCAATCATTACCAAACGCACCTGAGTTTTTCCAAGTTTTAGAACTAAATTCTAAATTATCAAACTCTCTTTTTTCTAACTCTAATAAATTTTGTTTAGTTTGCTTAGATATTTTATCGTTGTTTAATATATTTTTAACGTTAGTTCTAATATTTTCTTGTTTAGAATAGTTTTTTATCAAAGAATTCATAGCTTGGTTACTAAGAGATGTAGATATTTGGTTAAACTTCTTATCTAGCATTACTCTTTGCTTGTCTTTTAAGCTATTTATATTTTGCTCAACAGCATCTATGTTTATACCGTTAGCAATCATATTGATTTTTTGACTTTCTAAGTTAGCAACTTGCCCACTTATCTTTCTAAATTCAGCCATAGAATTGTAATCGGTAAATCTAGCTGCAACAGCGCCAGCTATAAATGGAGAAGCTGTCATACCAAACCCAAATAAACCACCTACGAATGCTGCGTGATCAACATCTTGAAGAGCATCTTTTCCATCTATTAGGTTTTGAGCAACTTGAGTTAAACCTTCACCCACCATTTCAGAAGCAGTTTCTAAAGGTAGTTGTGGAAGTTTACTTTTAAAGTACTGTTTCATAGCATCCTTGTACTCAAATATACTTCTTTCACCCATTCTAGAAATTAAGTTACCACCTCTTCTTAGTATAGGAACAGTAGTTAGTTTTTCAAATATAGCTTCAGAAGCTCCATAACCTATAGCAGCGGCAGCTTGTTTCCACTCAGATCTATAGACACCAGTTTTTCTTTCTTCCATATCATCTTGCATCCAGTGATCTCCAGCTGAATAAGCACCCATTAATATTGGACCTAGAGTACCACCACTTAAAATCATTGTAGCTAATATAGGTATTTGAGTGGATATTTCTTGAGCTACAAAAGTCCCAAAATCACCTGCGAAAGCACTTCTACCTCCCCATTTATCTTGGTGAAAACCTACGTCTTTAGCAAAGTTTTTTCTTATTTGCTCTTTTTTGTCAGTCCACTCTTGTCCCCAGTCAGCAAATGCATCATCGTAATCTTCCCATATTTTTTGCTCTTCATCCCACTCTTCAGATGTCAAATCAGAGTCCATTAAAGTCCCAAAAGCGTGTGCTCCATACCCAATACCTTTAATCGCTTTTGAACCCATGTAGGATATACCCATACCAATATCACCAAACATTAAAGCTGTATTATTTATAGACTTTCTCCAAGTATTATAATCTCTATTCAACATGTCCAAAGAAGCGTTTATATCCCCTGATTCGTCTTGAAGTTCCCATGTTTGGTTCATCCTATTTAACATAGTGTCTAATCTAGCTTTTTTACCACTAATAGCAGAGTTGTATTGTTTAAGTAAAGATTTAGGAACTATTTTACCATTTTCCAATGTGACTTTTTTACCATCACCAGGTGGAAAATCTTTAGTAGGGTCATTGTATATTTCTTCAAAATAATCTATTAATAAATTATCTTCATTATTTGGATCTTCATAGTTTTCTAATTCTAATTTATTTAAAGCCTGCAATTTATAAGCTTCATCAATGTTTGAATCTGATTTTGTTAAAGAAGCTCCAAGTAGTTTACCCCTATCTTGTTCAGTGGCGTTTGCTAAATATTTATCCCAATGGCTATTTAAAGCTTCTGCTCTATTTTTCTCATATAAGTTTCTAGCTAGTTGAGTTTTTATTTCTTCATCACTAGCTAGTGGTTGGTTAAATTTAGTTCTTTGACTGTTTATTTGGTTTTTTAATTCAGTATACTGTTCAGCAATATCATCAGGTCCAGATATAGTTCTATCTAAACTGTACGTTGTTTCCACCCAGCTACTACCTTCATTAACCTCTTTGAAAGATGCTCTTACATTATAATTAGTATAACCATAACCTTCTGCAGTTTGTCCTTTTTCTGAGTAAAATGGATCACTATTTATAATGTTTAACATCTTTAAAGCAACGTTTTTAGAATAAGGATCTTTTGCTTCTTGAGGAGTTAACAAATTCAAAGTTACCATTTCATTTGCTAAGTCTTGCCTAGGGGTTGTAAAAAGATCTTTATTGTATTTAAACTCCTTAAACTCTCCTATGTCAGTTTTTGTTTGTTTAAAATCACCATAAACATCAAGCTTTTCTTTATCACTTTCGTTTAAACCAATTCCCCCTATCCTTGTGTCTTCTGGGTTAAAAGGTTTATTAAACACTTCATTATACATTTCAGCCTCATCACTTAAGCTTTTTACTATAGCAACTTGATCTACACCGTTTTTATTTAAAAAACTAATTAATTCTTTTTTATTACTATATATATTTTTTTTATCTAGATTTATTACTATCTGTGATCCTTTATCATTTCTTACTATTAACTCGTTAGGTATTTTTTTCTGTAACTCCCCTGAATTATCATCATATTCAGTTTGTTTATATTTTAATTCAAAATCAAAACCTTTATATCTATTTTTTAAAAAAGGTATGAATTTTTCTTCTTGTTGAATTGGAGACATAGTAAAAAACGCATCTCCTTTAGAAGTGTCTTCTCCTTTTTGTCTAAAAGCCCAGTCATGAATACCTGTTTGCTGTTTTTTTCTTTTACCGCTTTCATCATAAGTAAAATAGCTAACAACTGGGTTTGCTAAACCTATTCTATTTAGATCTTCATTTTTCTTTTTTACATTTATCTCTGAATCTTTATTCTTTTTTGTAGTTAAATTATTTATTAAAGAACTATATTCTCTTTCGCCAATATCTTTTTTATCAAGTTGATCTTTGTAATTTGATTTAGATATTTCAAACTCTTCGTTTATCTTTTTCTGTGAATCTTCAAAATTTTTATTAACGTCTTCTTCTGAAAATATTTCATTAGATTGAGGTATTATCTCTGTCTTATCTTTATTGTCTAATAAGTTTACAGCTGGCGACTGGCTTTGGTCTTTATCAAAACCAGCATTTATTTTAAAGTTTTTAAACTCTTTATTTTTATCTGATAATAAATTACCTATACTTAAATGTTCATATAGTTTAAATAATTTTTCGTCTGTATTAAATTGCTCTCTAAAATCTTCTATTGAATCAGGAATATTCATGTAATTTGCTAGAAATAAACTTTTATTTCTAATAAAATCATACAACTCTTTATCTTTAGGAGGATCTGTAACTATGTTATTTATCATAATTTTTTTAATATATCATTAAAATTGACTTCCATCTCTTATTAATTCTACCTCATCTTGAGTACTAAAACTAACACCTAAAACAGACATTAAATTTCTTTTACTATCATTAGTCATTATATTATTTATAAAAGTAATTGTCTTATTATCTTCTATACCTGTAGTTGCGTATCCACCGCTAAAACCACCTTCAATCATATCTTTATTTACCACATATATAGTGTTTTTATTGTTTAAAGAAGAGTTTATATCTTTTGGTACAGCTATATTTTTCTTACTATACTCTTCAACAAGTTGATCACCTGTCATAAAAACTTGCTTTTCCCTGTTAAAACCTGGTATAGATTTAGATTTTTGCACATATAATTTCATAGCATCATTGTTAAAATAATTTTCAACTAAATCATTAAAGCTGCTAGGACCATCGTTTCTCACGTATTTACCATCAACTAAATTAACTTCAAGTCCTAAAAGATTTTCTAAAGGTTTAACTACATCTTTTTCATCTTTTCTTATAGCCGCTATATTCTTTGTTGTTCTACCATCTGACATAAAAGATTTATACTTGTTTTCTTGATCTTGTATTACCGTAACTGTTTCATTTTGATTATACTCCATACCATAAAACTTAGCTAAACCAATAGTAGCGTCATCCCTCATTTTAGCTTGTATTTCAAGATACTCGTCTTTATCTATTTTTTTATCTTGGTTACCAAACTGTTGAGCTACATCTTCAAACTTTCCACTTTCGTTTATTTGTTTTATAGATTCTTCAACGTTTATATTGTTAAAGGTGTCCCAAGATATGTCTTTTAGCTTACTATCTTCTAACTTGCCTAAAATCTGTAGTTGATCCCAATCTTCGCCAAAACCAGCTTGTTTAGTTTTACTCATTAAATAGTCTTTATGGTTGTCAAGAAGAACTTGTTCAGCATTTAATTCTCCTGATATTTTAACTGTTTTTTCAGTGTTAGAGGCAATGTCGAATTTTTTTGTAATTAATTGAGTAGGTTTTAAATCTTCAAACCCTTTTACTTCACTTGCTATTTTAGCTCTTCTAGTCTTACTACTAAGTAGTTTATCTCCTGATATTACTTGATCTGATAAAGTTTGACCAGTATTTTTAAAAGCTTGAACAGATGCCCAAACATCTCTTTCTATTGCTTTACCATCAGGGTTTACAAAACTTATAGTAGCATGACCATTAGCATTGTTAGATACTTTAATATTCTTAGCTCTTTGACTTGCTAGACCAGCGTTAAACTCTATTAAATCTGTATTGTTTAAAGCTTTTCTACTTAGTCTATTTTCTAAAGATCCAATTTCAACAGCATATAAATGGTTTTTATATATATTAAGATCATTAGTTGCTAAAACACTATATGTTGCTATAGATTCTAAATTAGAAGTTCCTTGTGATAATGTTTTGTAGTAGTTATCTTTATCCTCTTGAGTAGCACCTGGAGAAAAAGCTTTTGTTTTAGCAGCACCTATAATTTCAGCTTGCTCTCTAGCGTAAGAAGTTAAAGCAGCTTTAGTTTCAGCACTTGCACTACTAAGTTTAGCACTATATACCTGAGTTAACTCTTCAGTAGTAGCATCACCCAGTAACATAGCTTTTTCACTTCTTTCTCTTTGCTCTGCTTGTCTTTTTGCTATTTGATTCACAAAAGTATTTGATATATTACCTAATCTTTCTAAATTAGCAGCTGTGCTTTGCCTTGGATCTGGCGCTTGTAAATTTACGTTTCTTTGACTCATTTTGTAACTTTTAAAATATAAATTATTTTGGTAAATTCATACTAGCAAAAGGATCTCCACCACTATTAAAATTCATAAAATCATACTCCGATGGAGGACCTACAAAATTAGGATCACCATAGTTAAGCGTGTTTGGAGGTTGAGTTGGGTTTATAGCGCTTGGTGTTGGCGCTAATCCAGCTCCAGCGATACTTAAACCAGCTCCACCAACTGTTTGTAAACCACCAATTATAGCGTCAGAAGCAGCTGCTCTATTAGCTATTTCTTGTGATCTTTGGAAATCATATTCTCCATATAACCTATCAATTTCAGCTTGCTCTCTATCCGCTCTACCTATGGCAGCTCTTTCTTCAGCTGATATAGCTTGGCCTTCAAGACGAAGTTTTTGTTGTTCTAAACTTAAAAGTTGTTGATTAGCTTGTTGTTCACCTTGAGCTCTTAACTTTTGGTTTTGTGCTTCTTGTCGTTGTATGTCTGCTGCAACACCTCTTTTACTTTGTAAAGCTGCTTGAGCTAAAGCAGTGGCTCCACCTGCACCTGCACCCGTAGCAGCTATAGTGTCTAATGTATTAGCTAAAGCAATGTCAGATTGTTCCATTTGTATTTCAGCTGCTTCTGTAGCAACACCTAGATTAGCATATGGATTAGTAACTAAGCCTTTCATTTCGTCTATATCAGTTTTCATCTCCCTAATCTTGCCAGACGCATCGTAAACAGGTTCTCTATTATCTAAAGCTGGCTGAATCTCATCTTTGTACATGTTAGTAGCAGCTGTAGCAGCATCATTAGCTCTTTTATTTTTAATACCTGCGTCTATAGCTGATCCTACTAATACGGTTGCACCACCTACTATAGCTACTGTTGTAAAAGCCATAATATTCTATTTTTTATTGTTAATATATTTTTCATAATCCTCTAAGTTAAGTGAAACTATTTCTCTTTCAAGTTCTTCAATATTTTTATTGTTAGTTGGATTTTTATGTACGTTTACAACTATTGAGTCTTCATTAGCGTAAACTGCTCTTTGTATACCAGGTTTAGACACAACATAACAAGGTGCTTCATAATCTTCTACTGAGTTTTTGTCTGATAAAGTTAAATGCCCTTTTAATAAAAAAAATATATGTAAATGATTGTGTATTGCACCTACCATTACCATACCTTTTTTAATTGTTAATTCTCTCAAATATATTTGATCTGCAAAAACATGTTTTAAAGGAAAAAGGTCGTTTTTAATTATACTATTACCATCACCATATACATCAATACCATCTATTTTTTTACTATCAATTTTTTTTATAGCCTTTTGTATAGCTTGTATTTTATTCATTTAATTTAATTTAATAAGAAGATAAAACAAAATTAGTTCCTGCAGCCCATATTTCTTTAGGTCCACCTAATTGAGTTGTTTCATCTGTTTCAATTTTAACTGTAGCGAAATAACCTTTTATACCACTCATTTGAGCTCCAAATAGTATTTCACCAGTAGCAGCAGCTGAATTATTTCTTAAGTTAGCTACATATCTATTTTCTTTTCTATCAAAACCAGCTCTTAAAGTATAGCCAGTGTTAGCATCTACATAAGATCCTTCGTCATAACTTTTTATAGATACAATAGAATCATTGCTTTGTACGTAAGATCCTGCAGCGCCACTTGGGTTTGGATCTTGACCAGTAAATCCAGAGTTAAAGCTTTCAACTTCCCAACCATTACTACCTTCATAGAATATAGTGTTAAAGTTTTTAGTTATATTAGGTTGAGTATTAAACACTATAGTTACATTAGAAGGTTTTCTAACGCCATAAAAACTACCTCTAGTATCATCAGCTACATTTTCATGATAATGCTCGTATAACTTATAATCTTGAACACTATAAAACTTATTTAAAGTACTAAATATTAAATTAGGTTTATAAGTAAACAAACTAACCCAACCGTTTATACGCTCATCGAAAGATAATGTTTTGTAAGTTGACTCATCTGTACTTACTTGATTTGGATTTTTCTGTAAAGACACAACATAATTTTTATTATGTATATCCCAACCACCTATTACCTTACTTTTTGTCTTGTAATTAAAAGTTACAGTTCCACTTAAAGTGCTTGTAAAAGCTTCAGAGTTATAAACAGTATAATTAGTTCCAGATATTTCTAAAAACACCACATAACCTGGCTGTCCGCTTATAGTCATACCAGGAGTTAAAGCAGTTGTAGATGTTACAACTACCTTAGCTGATCCATTAGCACCGCCTGATGAAAGATCTGTAGATATAGACTGTGTAGTTAAGGAATCAGATACTTCTGCTAGGTTATCTCTAAAGTAATCTTGCATACCATACATACTTATTTCAGTTAACCCATCATTAGATAACCTCATTATAGCGTTACGGTTTTTATCTGAAAAATACTTTCTATAGTTATATATTGCAAAAGATTCTGGGTTTTTACTTATTCCATACTCTCCTTTATAAGCTACAAACTGACCTATAACATTTGCACCTGCTTGAGTTTGTGTACCACTTTCAGTTGTATATATAGTATCTTTATCTATTAAAGCTCTATGTATTTTATTTTCTTGAAAAACAATTAGGTTAGTATCTTCAGAATAAGTCTTTTGTATAGAGCCATATACAGGATCTAAACTTTTAGTAATAGCTTCACCTACTGAAAAAACGTTTGTTTGATTTATACCAGTTCTAGAATTATATATACCAGAGTATATTAAAGTGCTATTTCTATTTTGTTGTAGTGGGTATTGTTCATCTAAATAAGCTCTAGCACCGTTGTCGGTTGCTGTATTGTTAAAACCACCTCTAATTCTAGCTTCTTCTATAAAGAAATCCCTAGCAGCGTAATTTGTGCTGCTATTATCTATGTTTAAACCTCCGGGCAAGCCTTGACCAGGGTACACAGCTATATTTTTACTATTTCCACTAGCTGAACTTCTAAAAGTAGGCTGTATTCTCTTAAGCATGTAAGTGTTATAAAAATCTACTTCTACAATGTATGACATGTTTTTATTTTTTTTTATTCTACAGGGAACTCAGGCGATATAGGACCAGAAGATGAAACACTTGTTTCTATTAAGTTGTTTAACTCTGATATTAATCCTGTTGTTGATGTTTCCCAAAATAATTCTAATTTAGAATCTAAAGGTTTTATTTCAAAAGCGCTAAACACCATATCATCAGATGATTCTCCACCTATTATAAACTTTCCGTCAGCGCTTAGCTGCGCAACAGAAGGATTAGAACTAGCACTATATACACCTTGAGAAGACAAAGGACTCACATCTGTGCCGTAAGTAGTAGTTATGTTCCACCCTTCAGTTTGTGACACTATAGATACAGGTGAAGTCACAGCTACAAATCTAGGTATTGTAAACTCTTGCCACGTAGATTGACCCGCTACATAACCAGGACTACTACTATTGTAGGCATCTATTCTTAAAGTATCATTAGTTGCGTAATCTTTACCAGGGTGTGTTATAACTAAATAATTTAAACTTACTGTTCCACCAACTTCATTTACTTTTATTTTAACACGTCCACCTGTTCCAGAACCACTTTCGCTTACTATAGGTATATTATAAACAGTTCGTCCAACAGTAACCCCAGCTGTTGTTAGATTAGCAGAAGCTCCACCTATAACACAATCTCCTTTTATTCTACCAGTATCTACACCGTTAAGGTTTATTTCTTGAACACCCATATCTCTAACCTTAGCTATACTGTTTACTACAACTTTTTCTTTTCCTACGTAGTAGTTAGCAGCATAATGAGTGTATACAGTTGAAGAATCTCCCACATCAGGATTATACCCTATTCTAGGAAAAAGTATATCATCACTTGTTCTAAATTGAGTTTGCTCTGGTTGAACTTCTTGAAGATCAGAAGATAATTTATTTATATTATCTGAAATTAAAGAAGTAAAAAAACTTTGAGATTCTAAATACTGGTTAGTAGAATTAGAAGAATTATTCAAGCTGGCTTCTGGAGTAGCTAAACAAACATTAGGTAAATATAAGTTATAATAGTCTTGTTCAGTTTGTTTAACAACTATTTTGTAACTATACCAACCCAACTTGTTTTCAGGTGTTTTAAAAGTTAAAACATCTCCAGAAGTAACACTTAAAGAAGCTGATATAACTATAGTAGAAGTATTACCATTTCTAACTACACTTAAAACAGTGTAAGTTGTGCCACCAGTTTGCAATATACTACCAGGAACAATATTAGGTGAAAACCATTTAACTTGTAAAGTGCTGCTAGAAGCTGTAGTTCTAACTTCTGCAGTTTCTAAACCACTACAATATAAACCTGGATAACCTTCTTCATATTCACCTACTTGAGTTGTGGGTATAGAATTTCTAAACAAAACTTTTAAAGAATCACCACGCCAATGTGCTAATGTTTTTGAGTTTTCTAAAAATTCTCTATAACCGTGATATATAGTAGATCCATTAAAAGCTAAAGGATCAGATCCTTGTTGAAATTGACTAACGTCTAAAGAAGAAAGAATAACATCTGATTGCCTTCCATATCTATCTGATAGAATTATACCTACTTGATACGTTCTATTCTGTTTTAAAGTGTGAGTAGGGTAAGAAACTCTAGAATAATTTCTTACATTAATAAGACTAGAAGTTGAGTAGCTTTTATATTTTTCACTAACACTTATATTATAGTCTAAACTTTCAGGTGGGGAGTGTTTATCTATAAAATTACCATAAATAACTCTATTACCAACAACTGATTGAGACATTGCTCTAACTGGCGCCTTGTCAAAAACTCTAGTTGCTTCTCTATTGGGTAAAGTTCTAAAAGGTTTTCTTGATTGATAATTGTAATTATATATAGTAGTAGCATTACCAGTTATAGAACTATCAGTAATAGGTATAGTATCTAAAACTTGTATTGCTAAAGCATCTGATTCTTTATATAAAATATCTATTTCTTCTACTCCAAGAGAGTCAGCAATTCTTCTAACTTGAACAGGCGTGTTTATATTTAAAAATACATTATCAACTTTATTTTCAAAAAAACTAACAATAGTACTAGATCCTATAGATTCTTGCTGCTCTAAATATTCTGCAGGTTTTTCCCGAGATGGCCTGTCTATTAAATAACCTTTCTGTTTAGGTATAAAAGCAGGTTGAGTAAATGGAGACATTAAAGAGTATTCTCCATCATTAAACTTAAATCTATACGCGAATCTAACAAATTTTTCTTTTAAAAGTTCTGAATCACCTGGCCAGTTGCTTTTTCCTTGCCCATTAGGTGATGAAAATTCTAAAATAACACCTTCGTGGCCATCTAACACGTTTGCTACAATTACATAAGAAATAGTACTACTTACTTCTGTTAAACTACCAGAAGATGTAAATGGAGCTATTGTGACTGTTTCTCCTACAGAATAACCTTCGCCTCCATCTACTACAGTAATAGTTAAATCAGAAATATTTGTAGAAGCCCCTTTAGTTACAGTAGCTGTAGCACCCCCGCCTCTTCTAGAACTTATTATAGGTTGAGGTAAACTAGCTCCAGTTCCAGAAACCGTGTTTAAAGCACCAGTAGGATTAAGTAGATTACTTCCAACCGTGAAAGATTGATCTAAAAAACTATAATCTACATTTAAATCAGCCACGCTTAATTCTAAAGTAGCTGTAGCTCCTGAAGAACTAGTTACTGAACTAACTAATAAATTACTATTAACATCCCAAGAGTTTGTACCTGGATTAGTGGGATTTGTAACTCTCATAGCAGTTACAGGTAATTGTCCTGAGATATGCTTTATGGTTATTGTAGATGGCGTGGTACCTGTTTGATTAATTATTTCAGCTGTTGAGCTAGGTGGCAACCATAAATCACTAGCGTTTTGCAGTCCAGGAGATATAAAGGTTAAAGTATCTCCACCACCACCTGTCAAAGAAGGAGACGTGTTTTTATTTAGAAAAACAACACCATTTGCACCACCGCTAGGTTGATGTATTCTTTCTATAAAAGCTAAAAAATCAGATGGATTAGCATGATTTCTTAATAAAATCATACCAGGATTTAACTTTGCTAAATCATCATCACTTACTTTAAACTGGGAATCGCTAGCTGCTCCAGTTGTAGTTACATCTACTTTAGTGTAAAGATCCATAGCTTCGTATGGATAATACTTAGCAACAGATATTAAATCTTCTGAATTATAAAAAGTACCGTCAGCTATAGCTTTAGTTACATTAATTTTTCTAGGTTGATTACGATTGTCAGTCCAAAATAATAAATCTTCTATTAAGTCTACACTATATATATGGTGAGTTTTAGAGAAGTTTAAAAACCTACCTTGAACTAAAATACTACTAGTGCTAGTTTTATTATCTCTCATTAAGATATAACAATTAACACCAAATGGAGCTGAGTTATCTAATTGATTAGCTGAAGGATCTGTATAGTTAGTAGCCATGAAAAAAGCTCTATTATTAACTTCATCTGCTAAAAAACCAATTATTTCTAAACCTGGTATAGCGCTTAAACCAAAGTCAGATAATAAAGTATTACCTAATACATTTTCTAAAGCACCTACGTCTTCGCCTTCTGATCTACTTACATTTACATTTTGAGCATCTCTATATTCACCATTAGACAACAACCTATCATCTAGGTCTTTGTTCATTTTAGATTTTACAAATGTATTTATAGTTTGTGGCATAATTAATGTTTAATCCATTTAGATTTACCTCTCATAACTTGAGTAAATTCTTCTAACTTAATATTGCTTAATCTTATTTTAGCATTTCTTAATTTAGCAGATCTCTCTCTTCTATATCTTTGAACTATATATTCAGGAAAGTTAGCTCTAGAAGCTACCATAGAATGCATTATATGAGCATATAAAGCATCTTCTGCCATTTTAGGTACTTTACTATTTAAATCACTTTGTAAGCCGTCAGAGATATATTCTATTATAATTAACTGATTAGCTAAGTCACTTGAGAAACTAAACTTACCTTCTCTTTCGTTTATAGTAAACCACCCATTTTTTTGTGATGTTTCAGGATCTAAGCCATATCTTTGGCCGTAAGCCATTTTCCACCATTGCCAATCATAAACATTTGCATTGTCAAATATTTCATCATTTAGCTGTCCTGTTATATCTAAAGTGTTGTTTGTTTTCCAACGTTTATCAGTTTCAGATTCTGCCGATTGTAAATTTTGACCTAAACCACCTTGAGTATAGTCACCATTATTATCTTGAAGTATAGGTTCTGTTGGATTACTTGTTAACCTAGTTGGATATATTACATGTTTAACACCTGATTTATCAACCCAAGATAATTGTACGTAGTTGACATAATCTTGTGGTAAAGGTATAGATAAGCTTGGCGGTATTACAACTTCTTGTGAGTTAACAGATTTTAATGTATCGTATGAAAACTCTTGTAAACCTCTTTTAGCGTGGAATATAACATCTGATCTATTTGCTCTAGGTAACAACTTATCTAATCCTACGTAAGCTACCATAAAATTATTAACGATGTCTACTAAACTTGTATAAGCATAACTACCATAATTATCCCATATTGTAGGAGTTTGTAGCTTAATCAACACAATGTCGCTAGCTACTAGCGTAGTTCCAAGTGTTATAACATTACCAGAAGCTTGATATTCTGTAGCTCCAGCACCATAATTTAATACAACACCATTTTTTAATAAACTAAAATTAGTGTTAGTAGTAGAACTATTTATTACTAAATCTACATTACCTGTCCAAGTAATAGTGTTAGTTGTCAGCCCACTAAAACCTTGTTGACCAGCATAGTATTGAGCATTAGTTTCTTTAATAAGTCCCATGTATTATCTTTTTGAATTTACTTCTTCTTCTTGTAGCTCTCTTGCAGCAGCCTGTACTATGTTAGGATCTCTTATTACTACACCAGAATATTGTAATATTTTAAGTATAACTTCTGTTTGTTGAATATCACTTATTTCAAAGTTAACAGAAGCGCCACCTATAATAGGTGTTATTGCAAAACCAGGAGTTCCATCCCATATAAAAGCACCGGTTGTAGTATCTACACCATAAGCCCAAACTACGTCAGCTGGTTTTCTAATGTAATTAAAACCTACATCAGATACTGCTGGCGAAGCAACTGCAGGTGAAACTGTTAGTTTATTATCTTGATATGTAGCTATAGGGAAATTAGTAGTAGGTTGAGTTAATGGAGAAAGATTTTGTTGATGTAATTCTCTTCTACTAACTATTTGTATTTCTGGAGAGTTTGTACCAGTTTCATAAAACGCAGAACCAAATCTATATAAATCGGTTGGTTGAGTATACACATTGCTTGACACTGCGGAAGCACTTGCATTTTTATTGAATATTTGAAATTGGTTTCTAATATTCTCCATCCTAGATGCAAAATCTACATCTGTTTTTGGCATACGTAAATATTGATTATAGTCGTCAAAAAACTTTTCAAATGTTTCTAACTGTACTTGAGTAGCTAGTTTATTAAACTCAAAAGGTGTTAAATAACCTCTTTGCTCTTTGTTTAATATACTCAATACTGTTGTATATACTGTATTTACGTTTATTGCCATTTTAATTTTTTTAAAAAAAAGGCGGCCGCATAGCCGCCTTAATTATTATCACTTGTTATTTAAGTTTTTTCTCTATTGATTTATAAACTTCAAGTCCCTCATCTGTTTTAAACCAAGCAGCCATAGCTGAGTAAGGGTTTTCATCAAATGGTACACTCATTAATTTACGTCCATTACTACCCCATTTAAAAGTTCTTTGGTCTTCTGCTAAAATAATTATTCTAGCTTCAGTAGCTCTTATAGCAAAGTTTCTAAGAACAACGTTTTCATCTTCAGAAAGATCTATAAAAAGTTTTGGATTTGACTTAGCGAAAAGCAAACCATCTCTTTTAAGTTCTTTACTAGATAAACTATTTACACTGCTACCTACTTCCACTCTTAATATAGCTTCTAATTGATCTATATCCATATTAGTAGCTATATTCATAGCTTCTAACTCTAGTTCTAAAAAGTCGTATTGATCTTCTGCTTCTACTATTGGATCAAACTCAGCAAATAAAACACCATTATGTGGATGCTTAGATAAAAACTCTTGCAAGTTTCTTTTTTCTTTTTTAACATATAAATGCCCTTCATCAAAAACAATATGCGCTAAAGTAGCAGGACCATTTTGTTCATCTACAAATATAGATTTTTGATTAGTCGCATATCTTAACTCTCTTTCATAACCTTTGTCTGGATCAAACCAAACACAAGGATATCTTCTAGAGTGTTTTGACATTATTGTATATGTTAAAGGAGTTTTGTCATTTAATAAATAATAACTTCTATCTTTATACTCCCAAGTATCTTTTTTAACTTCAGCTTTAGCTGTAGCTTTTTTTTCTTTTGTTTCCATAATATAATATAATATAATAATTAAAAAGACCCCGCCGAAACGGGATCTTATTATTGTTAATCCAATTTATTACAATGTGCCTCCGGCAATTGTCACTAATTGTACCTCCATGTCTGGAACTTGAGATGCACCTCCACTTAAACCAGTTTTTTCAATTGTATCAATTACTTTTTGAACAATATTTGGTCTAGTTAGAGTAGCGCCACCTGTAGCAGCAACTTGAAGAGTGTACGTAAGTACTTCAGGAGCAGATGCGTCTGTATGCACAACATTTCCTGTTTTAATTACTAAGTTAGTAGCACCTGAAGAATTCATTGTAATAATGTTATCTACATTTACTAGCATCTCAGCAGCTTCATTTGTTTGATTTCTTGCGAATTTTATATAAGCCATTTTCTTATTTTTTAAATGTTAATAATTAATTAAGCTCCTTTGAATAACACGAAGTTATTTGCAGCTTGAGTTACTAAACATCTTTCAGATAAGAAATTAACTCTCATAGTGTCAAGATCAGAAGTATAAGCACCTCCAACAGAACCAGTGATCCAAGATTTCATTCTTCTATCATCAGCTTCTGAAGCTCTATATCTTACATGTAAGAAAGGTCTTCTAATATTAGATCCCATCATTTGATCGTACACTGTTGAAGTTCCAGCTGGAACAAGTACACCATCAATTTCTTTATCTAATCCTCTAGTTGTAGCATCATTTAGATATTTCCAATCAGTTTTGTAGAAATCGTAAGAACCTCTTCTAAAACCAGAAAATCCAAAACTAAGTGCCATATCTCCATCGTTTTCAAATAAACCATAAGAAGCAGAAGCAGTAGAAGAATAACCTCCACCTGCCATAGCAGCAATCATATCGTCAAAATCAAGAGCGGTAGATCTTGATAAGAATAGCATGTTTTCTTCAATAGCACCTTGCTTGTCTAAGTTTTTAAGGATTTCATCAAAATCACCTAAAGCACCTGAACCAGGAGCAGCAGCTCCAGCAAAGCCAGAATATACATTACCTCTTGTTTCAATAGCATCAAATAAACCTTCAGTGCCTTTAATGTTTTGACTTGCGCCACCTGGACCAAAGTTACCACCAAAAGATGGTGTGCCACTCATTTTCTTGCCTTCAACCATTGACATTTCTAAGTAATCTTCAAATCTTAATCTTGTTTCAGACTCAGATTTTAAATACCACATATAGCCCGACTGACCTTCTTCAGTAGATACTTCTATCCAACCGATTTGAGCAGCATCAGAACCACTTATCTCAAAGTTGTCTTTAATGATAATTGGTGAGTTTTCAAATGAAGTTAATTTAGGCTCAATTGCACCTGCCATTCCTTCACTTCCTTTTGGAAATTCAGAACCGTATACAAACAAACTGTTATTAGCACTAATTAAACTACCACCTGCCAGTGTAGCTCCTTCGTAGCTAGTACAAGTTAAAGTATCTTGTTTATTACCTGAGCTACTACCTACACCTGTTACCAATAGTTTAGCAGTAACTAAACCAGTAGCGTTGTCAGATACTAATATAGTATTACCAACTCTTACAGCACCAGTAGCTTGACCAGCTGGTAAAGCAATAGTAACTGTATATACTGGATCAGCAACTTCAGCAACAGTAACAGAATTATAAGCAATGTGTAATCTATTTTGTTCAGACCAAATAACTTGATCAGATGTCATTGGCATTTCAGCGCCAACCATTCTCAAGAAACCTCCAATAGTTCGGTTTCCGTATCTTTCTACTTCTGCTTCGTAAAGCTCAGGTAGATATTGTTGTGTCCATGTCGAAAAATTAGCATCATGAAAATCTATATAATTATCTTGAACTGTAATTTTATTCGGCATAGGAGTAATTTTGGCTGGAAAAGCCCCTCCTGATAATCCCATTTTTTAATTTTTAGTTGTTGTTATTTTTTACTTTTAATTTTCAACTTAGAAGTATCAACGCCATTAACTGCTTTAACTCTTAAACCATTTATAAACACATCACCAGTAGCCTGTGGCCTAGGTTCGTTAGTTATATTTTTTGATTTTGCCATCATATCTTTTATAGCATCAGCTTTGCCTTGCTCATAAAAATGATTAGCAATAGTATCAGCATTGTCAGCAGCGTAAATAGCTTTGTGATAACCTACAGTATCAACAACTTCACCTTCTTTGTTTAAGAACTTCTTAACGAATGTGTTTAAGTCTGACTGTTTTTCAGCAACTGCAGAAGGATTAGAGATACTATATTTAAATTTCTTTTCACCTAAATCAAATTCGAAACCTTCGAACTCTTCATTTAAAGTGTTGCTTGTATTTTCTCTAAACGTTTTTCTACGTTGCTCAGCTATTTGTTGTTCTTTGTTGTATCTATTGAAAAAGTCCAAAGCTTTTTGCTGTTCTTGAGTAACGCCTGGTCTCAACTTGATCTCATCGTAATATTTACTCTTTGAACTTTCCAAAAATTTTTTGGCCTTTGCAATTTCTTCTTTATAAGCGAGTTTCTTTTTCCTTATATCTCGCTCTTCATCCACGTCTTCATCATACGAAAAATTATCTTCCATTAAAAAGTTTATTTCTTCTGAATCTAAATGTGGTTTAGTTTTGTTATAGTACTCTTGTAGTAAAGACTTAGAATCATATTTAGAATAATCTCTATTTAAGTTAACATAGTCTTCTACAGTACCACCAGTTTCTTCCATAAATGAAACTAGCTTTTCAATATTTTCAGGTAACTTTTTACCAGTTACTTTTTCATCTCTTACAGCTTCTTTTAATTCTTTAGTAGTTTCTTTAACTTCTTTTTCTTTAATTACTTCGCTAATAGGAGATTTAACTTCCTCTTGTTTTTCTTCTGTTTTATTTTCTACTTTAGTTTCTTCGGTAGGTTTTTCTTCTTCGTGTGTTGATCCCACTTCTTGCAATCCCACGACTTGTTCTTCTTTTTTCTCATCAGACTGTAACACAACTTTCGTTGTTTCTGGCTCTTGAACGGCATCTTTTTCTTTTTTACTTAAATCTAACTTAGTAGTTTCAGATGTTTTATTTCTTAAACTTGGTTTCTTTTTTATTTTTAAACCTTCTTTAGTATCATCTACTACAGGTTTTTCTTTTTCTTTTTGTGACATAATATAATATAATAGTTGTTTTTATTTATTGTGGCATAAAATCTTGTATACCTATCTCTCCTTGTTCAAAATCTTTAGGAGGTAAATCATTTTTTCTTTGGCTTATCATTTCGCTTTGTTGCGTACCTGATATTCTAGTTCTTTTATCTTTTCTATCTTCTATAAACTCTTCTCTAGCTTTCTCTTGTTGAACTTTTACTGTGGCTAACTGCATGTCATATCCGTGCTGTAGCTCCATAATTTGTTTTTTAATTTGAGCTTCCATTTGCATTTTTTGGATATCAAATTGAGATTTAGCTTTTTCAACTTGTACAGTGCTTTCAGTTAATGCTTGTTGTTTTTGCATTTCAGCTAAAGCAGATTTTTCAGCTGATTGTGCGTTAGCGCTAGCTTGAGCTTCTATATTTTTAAGTTTAGTTTCTTCATCTTGCTCTTGCTTTTTCTTTCTTCTAAACTTAAGTAATTGATTAGCTAGCTTTAAGTTTTTAACTTCTCTAATATCAATAGCATCTTCTAAATATATTTGACCAGATTTTAAAGCTATTTGTATATTCTGTTCTAGCTGTGCTTTTTCTTCTTCATCTGGTTCTAAACTTATAAATATACCAAAGTCGTGTATATTTATTTTCATTAACTCTTCTAATGTAGCTGAATTAAAAGCAGATATACTATTTTCTAAAGCTTGTTTAGTTAAAGGAAACTGTAAAGAGTCTGCAACTCTTAATGATATGTTTTCACAAGCTCTTAAAGTTAAGTATAAACTAGACTGTAGTATATGTCTTGTAGCTGTATTACTATTAGCAGCAGCTAGCTTTTGTAAACCAACTAATGAGTTTTTATCTGGGTTGCTACCATCTCTAGCTTCATTTAAACCGGTCACATCACGTATCATTTGTAAGTAATACTGATACGTAGTTATTAAAGACTGTATCTTAGAACCACCAGAACCTGTTTGTAATTCTTGTATTGGAACTTTACCTCTATTTAGTTCGCCATCTTGAGTTAAAGATCTACCTACAATACTACCAGTTTGAAAATACATGTTTAATGCTTCAGCTGGGTTGTAGTTAGTTCCATTACCTAAATCAACTTCTGCTAAACCATCCATGTCTAAGTAAACACCATCAGGTACTATTCTAGCTAATACTTGTTGTAACTTTAAATGAGTCAACTGTATCATATCTGCAAAGCCTGTTATTCTACTAACAAGAGATTCAATACGACCTTTATACATTCTAGGTGCAGATATTGCGTAATTAAAATTAACTTTACATGTGTCTGAAACAGGTCTAGTCATATTTTCACATAGCCTCCAGTCTAACATCATTGGATGACCTAGTATTTTAGCTCCAGAATAAAGAGTTTCTATTGTTCTAGATACTTTTTTAAATGAATCTGATTCAGGTGGATTAAATGTGTCTGACTTTTGTAAAGCTTTTTCTAAACCTTGATCTGTATTTTTTATTTTAAATACTTGATCAGAATAACTTTTATATTCAAAATATAATACTTGTACAGTTTGGTTGTCTTGTCTACCACTATAACTTCTTAAATATTCAGAGTTACCAGGATATTCTTGTATAATCTCTAACTCTTCTTTAGTCAAATGTGGATATTGTTTTTTAATATCAGATAAATATACAGACTTAACTTCACCTACATAATATAAATCTTGAAAGTTAGGATCTTCAGTATAAGAATAAACTAAGCTAGCTGGATCTACATAATCAACTACTACACCTTCAGATTTATTCCACATTGTTTTAACGCAGCCAATACCTAAAACAGTTAAATCATGATTTATTCTTTGTCTAACTAATTCGTATTTATTTTTATCTAAAACTTGATTTATAACTTCTTCTTCAGCTACTTCAACAGATTGTTTAAAATCCATTTGTAAATGAACTTCTAATTCTTCTTTATCTCTAGGAGCACTATCTGGATCCATAGAAAAAGCATCAACACCAAGAAGTTTTTTAGCATCTTCTAAAAACTCTTTAGCATTTATATCAACTAATAAATCTCTAGCATAGTCAGTTCTTATTTTAGAACAAACAGGATCTTGAGCATAAGCGTTTATATCGTAACTTCTTTGTGATATACCATTAACTACAATATCTACAAACTTAGATACAACAGGTACAGGTTTCCAGTCTAAGTTTAAATAAGATAAATCGCCGTTAATAGCTAATTCATCTTTGTACTTTTGTACTGGCTGTTCACCTCTAGCATATAGCCTTAATAAATTATAGTTATTAAAATTAACAGCATAACCAGGAGAGTTAGTTCCATACCTATAATTTCTAAACCATTCACCTTCGATAGCTCTACCTACAGCAAGACCATATTCTTGAGTTGCTTTTTCTGCATCTGGTACTACCTGATCTGGAAAAGAACTATTACTGTTATAAGAAATTTGCATCTATTTATTTTATTATTTTTGAAATTATTCCATCGTTGTCATATCTTTTTATACCTAAACTTATAGGTTGATATTTTTTCTCTGGATTTGGTCTATATCTATTTTTATTACAAGCCATTATTGCTAAACCAGAACTTATAGTAGCATCGTACTTTGTTCTATTGTTTATATTAAACTTACTCCAATCTTCTAATGTTTTTTGGAAATACATATCTCCATAACCTTCTTCAACTTTACCTACATAACTAGCTATGTAAGATTCTATAGCGGCTGCATGTGCTTGTTTAATGTCTTCACTAGAGTTAGGTATACCACCTATTTCTCTTTCTGTTGTTGATAATTTATTCCAAACTTTATCTGGACGATTCATCGAAAAACCTCTATATCCTCTACGTTTTAAATGGTACAATAATCTAGGTTTATTATTTTCAGCTAATATAGGCATACCATAAAAAATCAAAGCCATTAAAACATCTTCAAAGAATATTTCAGCTGTTTGAGGTCTTGATATATATTCTAAGAAAAAATGATTTGGTGGTGCATCTTCCATAGAAAATTTAGTTAGTCCATGAAGAGATCCATTAGAACCTTTGCCATCAACAGTACCAGATATATCATAAGAATCACAACCAAATGATCCAACGTGTTCGTTTCCAGGATATTTAATACCATTTCTTATAATCACTCTATTTTGTAAGTTTTTAGGTGGAACCCATGATATTAAAAATCTACCATCTTTATTTGGAATAAATTTTACTTTAGTATCTTTTACACCGTTCTCCCACATGAAGCTACCTCTAGTTACAGAAGATATATTATTTATTTCTTCATTATAATCTATTTGCTCATATATCCTAGTTAAATTAAATAAACTATCTTTTGTTTCATCTCTAAAAGCGTGTTGCTCTGTTCGTGGAAACTGTCTATAGTATTCATTTAAACTATCTTGATCACTCTTTAATCCTTCTACTTCATTTTCCCAATGCTCAATTACTCCGATTGTAATTTCAACACCGTCTCTTCCGATTGTTTTATTTTCTGGCGTAAGGAATACAGGTGATCCAAAAGTATCCATGAATCCTTCGTAGTTCCATTCCATAGGGATGAAAAGAGAATAGAGTCCGCTAGAAGTTTGTCCGTTTCTATTTCTTTTTGTAACGTCTGAAGCTTGGTATAATTTTTTAAAGTTGTCTCCACCTTTATCTAATGCGTTTGAAGTTGAGCCCATCATACACTTGCCTACTATTCTTCGGCCTAGTCTTAATGTAGTTTTTGTAACTCTCCAGTTGTTTAATATATTGTCTGGTCGTTCCCATTTTCCTGATTCGTCGTGTGCTAATA